>SESF01031799.1_pt1 | contig 84758 bp, 78 predicted proteins | sample 3171521 | NCBI WGS metagenome assembly SESF01 (sample SAMN10866945, study PRJNA518727) | freshwater metagenome | biome: subpolar coniferous forest; feature: holomictic lake; material: water; isolation source: holomictic Lake 227, 6 m and 8 m depth | place: Canada: near Kenora, Ontario | collected...
TCATCACGAAGGAAGACACGTCCGATACGAGGCCCTAAAATAATAGCACCAGCTAATGAAACGACACCACCGATGGTATGCACAACTGTTGATCCTGCAAAGTCACGGAATGGCTGACCTAATTGTGGCAGGAAATTTCCTTTGCTGCCCATAGTTGCCAGGAATCCGTCAGGTCCCCATGCCCAGTGGCCAATGATTGGATAAATAAGAGCTGTTACAACTATACTGTAAAGGATGTCGCCGCGGAAACTTGTACGACCGATCATTGCGCCTGAAGTAATGGTAGAGGCTGTGTCGGCAAATGCGAACTGAAATATCCAATGAGCCAATAGCGCGATACCGGTTGTTCCATAGAGGGGAGGAGCTCCCTGAAGGAAGAACCAGTGCTGGCCGATAAAGCCATTTCCTTCACTGAACATGAATGCATATCCGATTGCCCAGAATGAGATACCGCAAATAGCTGTATCCAGAACACACTCAATAAGCACGTTAACAGTTTCTGTTTTTCTGGCGAAACCGGCCTCCAGCATGACGAAACCAGCCTGCATTCCAAATACAAGAAACGCAGCAACCAATGTCCAGACTGTGTTAATGGAATTAACCAGATTCGTTTCCATCGGTGTGTAGGTGGGTGCCGCAGCTGAAGCCGGGATTCCTACAATACCAGTTAACGTTGACATTGCTAACAGGACCAGGAAAAGTCCGATCATCTTACCTGCAAAAATGGTTAAACCAAGTTTCCAGTTTTTTTGTTTTGACATGTTCTCCCTGATTCGGGCGAAATAGTCCCCCCTGCCGGGTCTTATTGTTGCTGCTGATTTCATAATTAATGATGGTTAATAATTTAAGGGACGGTTAAAAAGTAAGAGTTTTTTTTAATAAAAAAAATACATTTAAGTAATATTCTTATGTTTTTCGTCTTTTTTCCGATAAAAAATATGCCATATATGTTGAAAGCCCGAAAAAAATGAAGTTATTCCTCGGGCTGCTTGTTTTTGATGCGTTCTTCTCTTTTGAAAATAACTGTAACAAAAAAAGCTCCGCAAAAGTTGTTTTTGCGGAGCTTGAGCTGGAAAGATGTAATGACAGAAAAAGAAGCTTACAGCTCTTTTTTCAGAGTCCGTTGCGTTTGAATATGGTGTCGACGCTGGTTTTCAGCTTGCTGAGGATGTTTTCAAAGCTGAAAAGTTCGGCAACCTCTTCGGGAGTGAAGTGCTTCTGAAGCTCTTCGTCATTAAGAACCAGTTCACGCAGGTGGACTTTCGTCGACCAACTCTCCATGGCGTTGCGCTGGACGAGGCGGTATGCATCTTCACGGGTCAGACCTTTTGCTGTAAGGGCAAGAAGAAGGGTCTGGGAGGTTGTCAAGCCGTAGGATGAGTTGAAGTTTTCCTCCATTCGTTCAGGATAGACAAGCAGGGTGTCGAGAGCGTCGCTGAAGGTACGCAGCATGTAGCAGAGGGCAATAGTGGAGTCGGGCATAATGATGCGCTCGACCGAAGAGTGGGAAATATCGCGTTCATGCCAGAGTGCAACGTTTTCCATTGCTGCGATTGAGTTAGAACGAACAACACGGGCCAGCCCGGTAAGTCGTTCGAAGGTAATCGGGTTACGCTTGTGGGGCATGGCAGAACTGCCTTTTTGTCCTTTGCTGAAAAACTCTTCTGCTTCACGGACTTCCGTACGCTGCAGATGGCGAAGCTCAACGGAAAACTTTTCTATGGATGAGGCTATGATTGCCAGGGTTGTTGCAAATTCAGCGTGCCGGTCGCGCTGGAGAATCTGGGTGGATATTGATGATGGTTCAAGCCCGAGTTTTCGGCAAACCGCTGCTTCGATATCGGGTGAAAGGTGCTGATAGGTACCTACTGCCCCGGAGATTTTGCCAACAGAGATATTCCTGACGGCTTTTTCCATGCGTTCGAGGTTACGAAGCATTTCCTGATGCCATAAGAGCAGTTTCAGGCCAAAGGTGGTTGCTTCAGCATGAATGCCGTGGGTTCTGCCCATTTCGAGGGTGTACTTGAACTCTACAGCCCTTTTGGCAAGGACCGCTATAAGCTTTTCGATATCGGCAACAAGGATTTTACCGGCATCGCGCATCTGCATGGCAAGAGAAGTATCGCCGACATCCGAGGAGGTAAGCCCTTCATGGATGTAACGGGAATCAGGCCCGACATAGCCGGCCACATTGGTCAGAAATGCAATGACATCGTGTTTTGTTTCTTTTTCGATCTCAAGAATCTCTGCGACATTGAACCTTGCTTTTTCCTTGATGGTCGCCAGCGCGGCCTCAGGCACTATACCGGCCTCCATACGAGCTTCAACAGCGGCAATTTCAAGCTGCATCCATCGTTGGAATTTTGCCTCTTCTGTCCAGATTGCGGAAATGTCTTTGGGTGAATAACGTGGTATCACAGTCAGGATTGGTTTAGTGTGTTGTCATGATGTTGTTCAATATAGTGACCAGAGACTTTTAAACCCACCGCTCAGCGAAATGAGCGGTTATCGTGCTCCGGGATTTTGTAACTCATTCAAATGTTCCTGGTAAAGCTTTTTGATATAGTCAAGGGCCGCATCTCTCTGGTAGGGGATGAGTCCGTCAATGACAGCATTCTCCATCTTTTTTTTGATCATACCGACAACCCTGCCCTCACCGAGGCCGAGAGTTTCCATGATATCCTCTCCACTGATTGGCGGGCGCCATTTGGCGAGGAGGTCTTTTTCGCCAACTTCATTGATTTTCTTTTCGACATGGTTGAAGTTGCTCATTATCTGGAGCACTTTTCTCGGATTTTTGCTGGTGACGTCTGCCCGGCAGAGGGTCATAAGATCCTGAAGATCTTCACCGGCGTCAAACATGAGACGGCGTATGGCTGAATCGGATATTTCCTCTTTTGACAGCGGTATTGGACGGTGGTGAAGGCGTACCATCTTCTGGACATAGCTGAGAGAGTCTAGCGGCCAGCGCATGTATTTGAAAATTTTCTCCACTATCCGTATACCTACGGCATCGTGCCCGTGAAAGGTCCATCCGGCACTCTTTGTGAAGCGTTTTGTTGCCGGTTTGCCAATATCGTGCAGGAGTGCGGCAATTCTCAGCCAGAGGTTTTCCGTTTTAGCCGCCACATTATCAATGACCTGAAAGGTGTGGAAGAGGGTATCTTTATGGCCTAGTCCATCACACTGTTCAATGCCTGCCATTGCTGCCACTTCAGGCATGATCTCCTTTAAAACCCCTGTTTCATAGAGCGTGATGAGTCCAGTGGAAGGGCGGGCAGAGAGCATGATTTTAAAAAACTCGTTACTGATTCTCTCCATCGATACAATTCTAATCCTTTCACGCATGGTTTTCATTGCTTCAAGCACTTCCGGCAGGAGTCGGAACTCAAGCTGTGATGCAAAGCGGGCAGCTCTCATCATGCGTAACGGGTCATCCGAAAAGGTTTGTTCAGGGTCAAGCGGTGTTCTGAGAGTGTGGGCTTTAAGATCTTCAAGCCCGTGAAAATGATCAATGATCTGGTTTCGGCCCTCTTTGTTCAGCACAAGGGCCAGCGCATTAATGGTAAAATCCCTGCGTGAAAGGTCGTCATCGAGGGTTCCTATGAGGGTGACCGGCTTCCGTGAGTCGGCGTTGTATGACTCTTTTCGTGCACCGACAAGTTCAACTTTAAAAGCTCCCTTTTTCGGGTCGGTAAGTTCAAGCTGGGCAGTACGGAAACGTTCAAACAGAACAAAATTCCTGCCTTGAAGCCGGTCCCGGACAGTTTTGGTAAAAGGGACGGGATCACCGATGAGCATAATATCGATATCGGTACAGGCTCTCTGCATGACCATGTCGCGGACATAGCCGCCGACAAGATAGCAGTCTAAGCCTTTTTCATCAGCCAGGTCACCGATACTGTAGAGTATTTCAGGAATTGATTCTTGAGAGAGTGTTGTCATGAGGTGTTGCTCTATACGATATCAGATGACGCAGCATTGGCTTCAATTTCGGCAGTGATCTTACCTGCCACCATAATTGCCCTGCGTCCGTCAGCCGAACTTACGGCAACCGGAGTGTTGTTTTTGAGTGTATTGATGAATTGTTCGAGTTCATCGCGCAGCGCATTTACTTTAGGAACTTCAGGATGGATATAATCAAGTACCATACCTTTCATGGCTTCCTGAATTTCTCCGAACTGTTCAAGGATTTTTCTAGCAGTAAAGGATTTAAGAGGGTTTTTAGAAGAAGCCTCCTCTTTTTTTACCAGTCTGAAGACTTCTGATTTGCCGGTTGTCAGGTCAAGTGATGCATAGCTTTTCGGGTTTGTGCCGAAAAAGCGGAATTTACGATGGCTGCTGCGGCTGAGGCGGCTTGCGGTAACATTTGCAGTTGCACCATTGACAAAGTCAATCCTTGCTGTTGCCATGTCGAGTTCGTTGGAGAATACCCTCACTCCCGATGCGGAAATGTGCCTGATTTCGGATGGTATTAACGAGAGAACCAGATCAATGTCGTGGATCATAAGGTCAAGCACAACGGAGACGTCTGTAACGCGACGGGAGAAATTACTCAAACGTTCAGCCTGAATATACATTGGCCGCCCTATATAGGGTTCAATTGCACGAATGGCCGGGTTAAAGCGTTCGATATGGCCTACCTGGATGCGTACCTGATTTTCTGCCTCAAGCCGTATAAGCTCATCGGCCTCTTCCAGTGTTGTTGTTATCGGCTTTTCAATAAAGAGGTGCAGGCCTTCCTTAAGCAATGCGCTGGCAATGCTGAAGTGGGAGCTTGTAGTCGTTGCAATAATTGCTGCATCACACTCTTTTGCCAGAAGCTCCAGAGAGGTGAAAGCCGGGACATTATACTTTTTCGACATTTCTTCAACCCGGCTGCGGTCTAAGTCGTATATGCCGGCACAATGAATATCCTGCTGGTCCCGGGAGATTTCCGTGAGAAGCTTTGTATGAAACTCTCCGAGTTTCCCTACGCCAATAACCCCGATATTCATAGTGTTTGCCCCTTGTATCAAAAACGTTGCTGGTTCAGTATTGTCAGGCATTACTTACTTCACCTGAATGACCGAGGGCTTCAATCTTATACTTGAACAGGCTGAATGCGATTACTGCCCCGATGAGGGTCAAAATCCCTGCAAAAACATAGGGTGCGTGAAAATTCATTCCGTAGAGTATACTTCCGCTGAATGGCCCCATAATCCGGGCAAAAGAGTTAACCGATTGTGACAGACCGAGAATCTGTCCCTGCTTCTCTTTATAGCTGTAGAGAGAGATCATGGACATGTTGATGGGGTTGACCAGGCTTGTTCCGATGGCAAAAAAGAACAGGATGACCAGCCCGAGTGAAAAGAGGGAGGTTGGCGGAGCGAATGGAACAAAAAAGATGCCGATAAAACTGAAAAGGTGACCCCAGAGGAAAAGTTTGTGCTCCCCCAGCATTTTTATCAGCTTCCCGATAAGTCCGCCCTGAACAATGACTGTCCAGATGCCTACATAGGCAAAAATGTAGCCGATCTGCTGGTCGGTAGCCGAAAAATACTCTTTCCAGAGCAGGATGGATGCCACCTGCATATTCACAATGGCAAAGGTATAGATATAGTTTGCAATCATCAGCAGCGCAAGGGGACGGGAACTGAAGGCCAGCTTCAGCCCTTCGCCATACTCTTTCACCTTTTCGCCGATAAAGCTGAATGCCGAGCGGCGGGGTTCGCTTTCAGCTGTTCGTTTTTTCAAAAAGCCGAATTTTATTTTTTCGGCAAATTTGTTCGACTCCGGAAGTAAAAAGACTGCGAGAATAAAGTCGATAAAAATAAGTGAGGAGGAAACATATCCTACCATCTGAATGCCGTAATTGTGCTTCAGGATGCCTCCGATAAGCGGGCCGATGATAAAGCCTAAGCCAAATGCAGCCCCCATCATTCCCATGGCTCCTGAGCGGCTTTTACTGTCGGTTACATCGGTGATATAGGCCTGTGCTGCAGCAATGTTTGCTGATCCTATACCGGAGAGGCCTCGTGCGAAAATAAGCAGCGGAATAGTGCTCGCCTGGGAAAAAACAAGATAGGAGACAGCAGTGATAAAAATACTGATCAGCATCACCGGCCGCCGGCCGATTTTATCGCTCAGCTTGCCCCAGAGAGGAGAAAATATAAACTGCATGATTGAGAAAATCGCGGCAATCAGTCCGATCATGAATGGATTAGCCCCGAGATCCTTTGCATAGGTCGGCAGCAGCGGAAGCACAATGCCGAACCCGATCAAATCCAGTAAAACGGTAAGGAGTAAAATGACCAGTGGGGAGCGCTTCATGCATGCATATCGTTTTGTTCCGCTAAAGGCACAAAGATAAAAAAATTAACGCCGATTCTGATAGAGAGTGCCTAAAAATTCAAGGGATCGGCTTCCCTTGTGCATGGATTGTTCTGTATAACTGTTCAACTCCCTCGAGTACTCTCGGTCCGGGACGAAGGAAAAGACTGTTGTCGAAACGGTCATACACCCGGTGGTTTTTTACAGCAGCAATATTCTGCCATCCGGGACGGCTCATGACCTCATCGGCAGCTGACGATTTTTTTGCCATATACATACAGGCAATCACGTCAGGATTTTTCTGGATCACCCACTCCTGAGATATCTCGAAATATTCCTTTTTCACCACATCGCCGATATTTCGCCCACCAGCATAAGCAATAAGCGCCGAGGTATAACTCCCTTCTCCTCCCGTCCAGAAAGGGTCATTCCAGATTTCAAGATAGATCGTGTTTTTATGGCTCTCTTTTTCAGCATTCTTTTTGAATTGAGCAAGACCGGTAGTGATCGAAAGAGCCAGGCTGTCAGCCTCTCTGGTATGCCGGGTCAGTCTGCCGAGTTTTCTCAATACAACAGGGATATCGTCGGGGGTTTTGCAGGAAAAGGTCTCTCTTCGCATTCCAAGAGCGGTTATTTTTTTACCGGTCCCTTTATCCGCCAGATCAACATCAATCACCAGATCAGGGTTTATGGAGGCAAGCAGTTCAAGAGATGGACGCCCGAATGCGCCAATGACCGGTATTTTCGCTGCCGCCGCCGGCCAGTCGCATGCGTTTGTTCTGCCGACAAGCTGGTCGCCCGCCCCGATTGCAAAAATCATCTCGGTAAGGCTCGGTGCAAGACTGATAATGCGGAGTTTGCCGGTGGGACGTTCAGCTTGTTTAGCTTTTTGCTGGTTGCATCCGGCTTCAATGAAGAGCAGAAGAGTGAAGAAAAAAAGCAGGAAATAGTTACTGCGGAAGGTGTTGCGCATAGTACTGAAGTATCTGTAAGTGATTGAAAGCAAGAGGCTGCTCAAGTGCCTCATGAAGGGGGAACCATGCAATCTGCTCAACCTCATCAGGCATCAACTGTAAAGTTCCCTGCCCGATACCGTAGAAACAAAGTGCGACAGCATGAAAGCCGTATTCAGGAAAGATTTCGTCACAGTAAGTTAGAAACTGCGGGTCGATGAACTCAAGGCCGGTTTCTTCAGCCACTTCCCGCACAACCGCTACAAGTGCTGTTTCCCCTGCATCAATATGCCCTCCAGGCAGGCACCAGTAACCTTTAAAGGGATTGACACTCCTGCGGGTAAGCAGTACCGTTGAACGGCCTGACGTATCCGGAGCGATAATAGCCGCAACAGTTGCCTTTGTAATTTCACTTCTATCCATCAGGGAAAATGGCAAAAAAAGATGATTTCTAAAGGATGTAAAACATAATAATGCAAGACCTCTTCTTGTATCGGATTGAGCTTGTTGATTATGTAGTCGTAATATTTACGTATATATTGTTTTCCCTGGGTATTTATGAGCAAAGTGCTGTCAATTAAGATTAAAAATGCATATTATGCATGAAATATGGGTTTTAGATGTATCTTTAGCATCAAAACCGACATTCGGTCGGTTTCAAAAGAACCATAATAAAGAGTATGTATCGTGTTTCAATAACATTGAAAAGATCAAGAGGCTACTCAATCAGGGGAAAAAACTGGCTGAGCTAGAGCATCATCCCTCTTTTTTTCGGCATGAAACAAATGGGATATTTCGAATAGGACAGAGTGGATTAAAGGGAGCAAAAGAGTCAAGATTATATATTTACCCCTGTTTTCGAGAACATGTGATCTACATCCTCGGAATAGGAACCAAGGAGACTCAACAGTCTGATTTGGCCCGAGCCAAAAAAGCTATTAAAGGCATCTGTTGAGAATGGGAAGTTTATAATACAGATTATTAAAAATAAGTGATATAAATAAAAGGAGATAGGTCGTGGAAGACCTGAGATATACATCGGTAGGGGATGCGGCTGCATCCCTCGCTGGAGATGAAAAGGTTAAGCAACAGGTGGATGAAGAAATCAGGTGCAGTCAACTTGTCAATAACCTTCTTCAGCTCAGAATAGAAAAGGGCATCTCTCAAAAAGAGCTGGCAAAACGCATAGGTTGCGATCCGAGCAAAATCTCCAGAATGGAGGCTGGTAACGATTTGCAGTTGAGAATGGGTGATGTGATGCAGTACCTCTCTGCTCTCAATGTGAAAATGAATATGGTTTTTGAAGACACTTCACTCCCTGTTGCCGAGCAGATTAAACAGCATGTTTTTCTGATTCATGAAAAGCTGGAGCAACTTGTAAAACTGGCAAAGCAGGTTGATGGAGATGAAATTATCATCAATAAAATTCACGTTTTTTGCAGTGAGGTCTTATTTAATTTCCTTTCGCGGTTTGGTGATAAGCGCTTCATGGAAAATGATTCCGTAATAAAACATGCCAGGCCCAAAACAGATTATCCATTATTGCGCCGTAGGGGCGACCCTTGTGGTCGCTCTCCGTTGTAGTGGTCAAGCCTAACTTTGCGGTCAGTGCGGTTATGGGGTATTATTTATTGAGCATGTAACTTGCAAATGGGTGTAAATGGGTGTATCATTGGTTTATGTTGCGAACCGATACTCTTCAAATCACTCCAGAGACCTTGAGATTGATTGCTCAGATCGACGAGTTTAAAGGCGCATGGCGTGCTTTGGGCAGGCTCGCCCCTGATAGACTATCAGCCTTACGCCGGGTTGCCACCATTGAGAGCATTGGCTCGTCTACCCGTATCGAGGGGAGCAGACTGAGTGACCGGGAGGTTGAACGCTTGCTTTCAAATCTGGCGATCCACTCTTTCAAGACGCGTGACGAGCAGGAAGTTGCCGGTTATGCGGAGTTGATGGATTTGGTGTTTGGCTCATGGTCAGAGATCCCGTTCAACGAAAACCACATAAAGCAGTTGCATCAGATTCTGCTGCAGCATAGCGAGAAGGATGCCTGGCACAGAGGACAATACAAGACCAACTCAAACAGCGTTGCGGCTTTCGATGAACAGGGCAGGCAAATTGGCATCGTGTTTGAAACGGCAACACCTTTTGACACCCCTCGCCTGATGGATGAATTGGTCCTCTGGTTAAAGAATGAGCGTGAAAAGGCGGAGCTGCATCCTTTGCTGATTATCGCAATTTTTGTCGTGGTTTTTTTGGAAATCCACCCGTTTCAGGATGGCAATGGTAGACTCAGTCGTGTCATAACCACCTTGCTGTTACTTCAGTCTGGCTACGCTTACGTACCTTACAGTTCATTGGAAAGTGTTATCGAACAAAATAAAGAGAGTTACTATTTGGCCCTACGGCAGACTCAGGGAACGGTCCGGACTGAAACCCCGAACTGGCAACCTTGGCTGGTATTCTTTCTGCGTTCACTGGTTAGTCAGGTCAACCGACTTGAGAAGAAGGTTGCGCAGGAGAAAATTGTTATGGCGACCTTGCCGGAACTCTCACTGCAGATTGTCGAGTTTACCCGTGAACATGGGCGCATCACGATTGGGGAAGCCATCAAATTAACCGGTGTCAGCCGCAACACTTTGAAGGTGCACTTCCGAAACCTGGTCGAACAAGGGTATCTGACACAGCATGGCAGTGGGCGTGGTGTCTGGTACGGGCTGGGGTTGCTTCAATCAAAATAGTGAGAGGCTTTCATGCGTCAGAGTTCTCTGGGGCCAGCCACACAGCCTTTTAAACTAAGGCTCTGCCCATTTTGCGATGTCGCGCCAGCACATGACCGATACCCCGCTCCGCTCGAATGAAGAGTTACCTCCATAAATCAACCAGGGCTGAAGTGCTTCTGAAGCGGCAAATCTTCCAGCTTTTAAGCCTGCACGGATATAGTCATTGGTGATTGTCCGCATATTACGCGAGTAGAAAGCACCCGGCTAAGAATGCTGTTTGAAGACTGTTTTTGGCTCTGCTTACGGTTATAGCCGACCATAATTTCACACTGACGGTCCACGATAAAATAGAGTGGGTGCCTATCACATCACTGCTTGAATACAAGTTAGCGCCTGCAGACATTCACATAGCAAAAAAAATTATGGCGATGGTGTGCTGAATTTATGATGCTGAGATATAGATGGCAATACTGAAATTCCCGGAATTCACCTCTGCGCTTATGCCTTCTTCTCCTTTCCTGCTCCGCTCGGAAGTGAACGGAGTGTTGTTGCTGTGAGAGTTTGCATCTGACGGATGGCGATCTGGTTGAGCCGTTTTAGACGGTCGCCTTGCAAAAGATTCATGCGGATGAATTCGGCATTCATACCCTCAATGTTGGCAAGCACGAGCAATTGCTCAACAGTGGCATGGTCGCGCATGTTGCCTTCAAGTTTTGGTTTGGCGTCACGCCACTCTTTCGCGGTCAGGCCAAAAAGTGCAATATTGAGAATGTCAGCCTCACTGGCGTAGGTAATGGCGACTTGCGCGGGAGTGATTTCCGGCGGTATGAGATGCTCACGGATTGCATCGGTGTGGATGCGGTAGTTCAACTTTGAAAGGGTATGATTCAGGTTCCAGGAGAGGGAAAGGCGACGGTTTTCGTCATCCTTGAGACGCTGAAACTCCTTGATGAGGTAGAGTTTGAATTCAACTGATATCCATGAAGCGAACTCAAAGGCAATATCCTTATGAGCGTAAGTGCCGCCATAACGCCCGGCCCGCGAAACAATACCGATAGCCTGACTCTTTTCAATCCATTGTTTTGGTGTGAGCGTAAAGCTGTTCAGACCAGCCATGATTTTAATCCCGTCGAATTCGACGGGATTAAAATCACTGTTATTGAGTCGTTCCCAGACACCAAGAAACTCGATGGTGTTGCGGTTACGAAGCCAGTTCCGTATTACATCGTCTGCATGATCTGGATTCTTGTATTTGGCAATGTCCGTAAGGCTGAGATAGTCATCGTTTCCACTACTGACGATGCTGACCGTTGTTCCCTGAACATCCACCGTAGATTTCTTTGATTTGCTCACAGGTTTGCTCTCATCTTTTTGTAAATGGTCGTCCGGTTTTGTGTCTGCGAAGGTTCACACAAGATAATCATTGAGGTGAGAAATGAACCCACGAGTATCAGCCAGATAAAATAAATCGCAGCTCAGTTGAAGCTCAAGGGCTGTTCAGAACGAAGCCTTGCGCTCTGCTGTAAATTTTATCTCACCTATTCTGGAATTTTGCAGACAGTGTCTGCAAAATCTGAAAGCAGGCAAAATGAGATCCAAAGTGGACTGAAGGAGATTCAAAAGACACTGTCTGTTACATCTTTTGATGCCACGCTCAATGCTCCCAAAATGCTTCATGAACTCTCCGAAACATTGGCTGGCAAATTCTCACTGGGGTGGTCGCCCTCAACCAAATACTGACTGATTTCAGAAAAGCTTAAGGAGTTACTTGTTGCAGATCGCTTATCTGTTGAGAATAGAAAGTTTAAAACAGGGGTAATGCCAAATAAGTGATATAAATAAAAGAAGATAGGTCGTGGCAGGCCTTAGATTTACATCGTCAGGAGATGCGGCAGCATCACTTGCTGGAGATGAAAAGGTAAAGCTGCAGGTTGATGAAGAGATTTGTTGCAGTCAGCTTGTCAATACCCTTCTCCAACTGAGAATAGAAAAGGGCATCTCTCAAAAAGAGCTGGCAAAAAGAATAGGTTGCGATCCGAGCAAAATCTCCAGACTAGAGTCTGGTAACGACTTGCAGTTGAAAATGGGTGATGTGATGCAGTACCTCTCTGCTCTCAATGTGAAAATGAATATGGTTTTTGAAGACACTTCACTCCCTGTTGCCGAGCAGATTAAACAGGATGTTTATCTTATTCATGAAAAGCTGGAACAACTTGTAAAACTGGCAAAGCAGGTTGATGGAGATGAGATTATCATCAATAAGATTCACGTTTTTTGCAGTGAGGTCTTATTTAATTTCCTTTCGCGGTTTGGCGACAGCTATAAGAAGTTGTGTGTTGTTTCCGGGCATGACAATCCGGCCTTGCCGGGCTCAATGCAAATACCTTATGATTCTGATACAGGTTATCGTGGAGGTTGAAATGGTCTGGATGCAGCACTCCTGTGAATACATGGATGATCAACCGGAATGTTTATTCTTTTTTTTCTACCGATCCTCAAACAGCTCTCCCGTCTCATTGCTTTCGTCATAAGGATCAATGCAGTCGTGCTGGCTGTTCTTGGGGTTGTTGACTTTCGTTGAGACTGGATAAAGAGCAAGTGCATCGTCTTTTGATGGCTGCAGCAACCCTCCTGCTTCTGGCTTGCTGGCATCGAGCCACTCTTTCCAGTGTTCCGGCTCAAGGATAACCGGCATTCGATCATGAACGAATTTCATTTCACGGTTGGCATCGGTGGTGATGATCGTGCACGAAACAACAGGTGCTGCACTGGCATCCGCCTTCCAGATGTCCCACAATCCTGCGAATGCCATGGGTTTGCCGTCACCGCGGTGAATGTAGAAAGGCTGCTTTTTGCTTTGGCCGGTTTGCTTCCATTCATAGAAGCCGCTGGCAGGGATGATGCAGTGCGTCCGGTGCAGCATGTGGCGAAAGTATGGCTTTATGGCAAGGGTTTCAGCTCGGGCATTGATTGGCCGGACTTTCGGCATTGCCTTTGCCCAGTGCGGGATAACGCCCCAGTGTGCGAAGGTGAGCGTATACTTGCTCTGGTCTCCCAGGAGAGCTACAATATCGGTATCGGGCGCAATGTTGTAGTTTGCTGAAAAGTCAATCTCCTGCTCCTCGACAAATGGGAGTTCGTACTGGTGGAGCTGTTTGATGAAATCCTTGAGCTCAAAGAAGACGAATCGGCCGCACATGGAAGGAGTTTTATCAACAATACTTGTAGAATCTAATATGTGAATTACCGCACCTTGTGCACCACATAGGCAACAATGCCCCACACCAGAAAATCATTCTCCTCGGTAATCTTGATCGGCTTGAATTCAGCATTGGCTGGCATGAGATAAATGCCGTCTTTCTCTACTGCAAGGCGCTTCAGCGTGAATTCGCCGTCAATGGCACAGACAGCAACGCAGCCATCTTTCGGTTCCTGTGCCTTATCAATAACCAGCAGGTCGCCATTCTGAATACCAGCATCTTTCATTGAATGCCCTTTCACTCGGGCATAAAACGTGGCTTCAGGGTTTTTGATGAGCTCTTTATTGAGGTCAAGAGCCATCTCAATATAGTCTTCAGCAGGCGATGGAAAGCCAGCAGAGACTGGCGATCCGGCAAGCGGCAACTCAAGCGCGGTTGAGCAGTCAGCGGCAAAAAGCGAGAGAGCGGCGTTTGGAACCTTTCCCCAGAGTGGAGTCAGAGTGTTCTGAATGAATGCCTCATATGCAGTTTCAGTGGTGGATATCATGATGATTTCCGGTTCAGGATGCTCAGAACAATGTGAACCATGGTATCCTTTTCATCCGGTTTCGAGACGGCAATCAGCAGCGTCAGTGCTGCCAAACCGTCGTTTCCAATGATACGGGTTCCATCAGATTGGTAGAGTAAACCGTTTTTTTCGAGAAAGAAAATAAACAGGGCGGCGGCAATGCGTTTGTTGCCATCAACGAAGGAGTGGTTCTTTACCACCAGATAGATGAGCATCGCAGCTTTGTGTTCAAGAGTAGGGTATAATTCGGTTCCCCCAAAACTTTGGTAAATCTGGTTTACAGAGCTGTCGAAGCTGTCGTCTTTTTGTTTTCCGAAAACACCCGAGTCGAAATCCCTGCGCATGGCTTCTATTACGGTCAAGAACTCCTCTTTGCGAATGACGATAGCCCGTGTTCTTGTATTCCCTTCTTTTGCAAGGGCTTCATGGTCATAATCATCAAGGATTTCCAATCCTTTTGAGAAATCGGAGAGTAAGCGCACGATGGCGCGTACTTCGTCAATCGTCTCAACCTGTTCAAGTATGGATCGTTCCACCATGGCGATGGACCCACGCAGTTCCTCGATCCGCTGCTGCTGTTCAAGCAGCCTTTTCTGGTTGATGGTATAGCCTTTGACTAAATGTTCTTTCAGGATACGGTTAGCCCAGATGCGGAACTGGGTGCCCCGTTTTGAGTTGACCCGGTAACCGACCGAGAGAATCATGTCGAGGTTGTAGTAGCGTATGTTACGGTTGACTTGACGGGCGCCCTCTTGGCGAACTTGTGCAAAATTTGCACAAGTTGCCTCTTTTTCAAGCTCGCCTGAGTCAATGATGTTTTTAATGTGCTTGGTGAGCGAAGTTCGATCAGTATTAAAAAGTTCTTCAAGCTGATACTGAGTAAGCCATAACGTCTCAGACTTCATCCTGACCTCGGTCTGAACCGTACCGTCATTAGATGTATAGATGACGATTTCACCTGTATTTGCGGTTATTTCCTTTTCCATATCGTCTCTATTACTTTTTTCAAAAACAGCCTGAAGTGTCTGGATTGCTGTGCCAGCAAGCGGCAGCAGCTAGTGCTACGGTTATTTCTTGATATAAGCGTTGAGGGCAATCGTTATCGGTTTCCCATCAACCATTGCCGTAGTCACAGCATTCCCGCGTGTGCTTGCAACTACAAGCGTCTTGCCTGATGAAGAAGGCGTGGGTGTTTCAAGGTCAATTTCTATGCAGAGCTTGCCATTTTTGATCTCAACAGTCATGGCCATGGCGATGTTGGGTTTTGGTTTGTGAGAACAGAAAAAATAATATAGCGAAAGTAAAACTACGAGGTAGTCAATGTCAGCAATGTGCCGTTATCTCGGGTTGTGGATAAGATAGGGAAACGGTTGCTGAAAGATGTAGCGAGGAGCAACCACCAGGCTAAGAGTGCTGTTTGAAGACTGTTTTGGCGATAGCATGCCTGACCATATCATTGGTTGTAAACGCTGAGTGAATGAGGAGAACCCGCTCTGCAATGCCCTTTTGGCCTTTTTGCCTGGCACAAATTGCACGCAACTCGGGAGCAAACCCTACGCCAATGAGGCGCATGCCTTCGATTATACCGGTTGTTGCTTCCACAAGAAAAATTGCAATTGCATTTGATTCTGACGCCAACCAGACTCTGCGGGTTTCATCATCAAATTTTGAGATATCAAACGAGATATCAATGCTGAAATTCTCTCCGAAATCCACGACCAGAAAAGGAATATCACGCTGCTCAAAGAGCGACGCAGTGATTGTACCTCTTGTAAACAGTTTTCTTTCTTTGCGAGAAATCTTTTTGAGTGACATCAGGATATGGAAAAAGCCTTCTGTCGGGATCGCAACATTCATTTCCCGGCCAGTACAGTACTCTTCATGGGGAAAAAGTTGACCAACTCTGTATGCGTCCATAACTTTGAAGGTTGACTCCTGTTACTGCCAGACTGATTTGCTGTAAGGTAAAAAGGATTTGAAAATATTTGATACTCAATACAGCTTCTTTGACTTGGTCTTCAGCGGTAAAATGCTGTCTTATTAAACGAAGTTTTTTTGAGACAGCAAAATCGTGTTACTGGTCTCTAAAAAGACAAAGATTTTCATACCTCAGACAGTTTATGTCCTCCCGACACTGCTATATTTCAGATGAAAAGCTCGGTGATTTGCATGTAACGTGTTTTATTTCTTTTATTTGATGTGATGTGAATATTTAGTAAATATCACACTGATGATAGCCTGAAACTACGGGGTATCATTATACCTTAGAACTTCTTTTTTAGAGTCAACACTCATCCTTTTCCAAACTGATGCAGGCATTCAAAGTTCATAAGGCTATCGTTGAGGATTACAAAAACTATCTCAACAGCTTCACTAATATCAAGGATGTCCGCATAAAAGAGAAGGTAAAGGATGCTTTTGATCAGGGGATTTTTTTACCGGAACCTCTTCTTCAGTTTAACCCATCGTTTGAGCTTGGCGAATCTCTTCAGGAGCTTCAGCTCAAAGAGCCTATCCATGATGATCTGAAAAAGATTTTCGGTTCGTATAACCTCTATTTTCATCAGGTCGAGGCCATCAAGAAAGGGGTTAATGGCAAAAGTTTTGTTGTGACGTCGGGGACGGGTTCAGGAAAATCGCTGACCTATCTGGCGACAATTTTTAACAAAATCCTGAAAAATGGTGCTTCTCAAGGTATCAAGGCGATCATTGTTTATCCGATGAATGCCTTGATTAATTCGCAGGAAGAGGAGATAAAAAAATATGAGATCAATTACCTGAAGTCATCATTGCCTGAAGAAGTTGTTATCGATGAAGCAGGAAAAAGTCTGGATGAAATTATTGGCATCCTTAAAACAAAAACACAGCATCGGTTTCCTATCTCTTATGCGAAATATACCGGACAGGAAAATGAAGAGGCTCGTGCCAGATTAAAGGATGATCCACCCTCAATCATTCTCACTAACTACATGATGCTTGAGCTCATCATGACCAGGAATAGTGAGCGATGGCTTCGGGAGAGCTTGAAAAAAAACCTGGAATACCTTGTCTTTGATGAGTTGCATACCTATCGAGGCCGCCAGGGGTCAGATGTTTCAATGCTTATTCGCAGAATCAGTAAAATCGCAATCACTCCGCTTGTTTTTATCGGGACTTCAGCCACACTTGCCAGTAAAGGCTCCCCTGAGGATAAAAAAAAGGCGATCGCTCGTGTTGCTGAAAAGATATTTGGTCAACCCTTTACATCTGACCAGATCGTTAATGAAAAACTACGGTCATGCACCAATTATAAAGGGACCATACCAAAAGGCTTTGATCTGCAGGAGGCTATTTCCCAGCCATTACAGTCATCATTGACGCCGGAATCTTTTTTCAGTAACCCCCTTGCAATCTGGCTTGAAAACAGGGTTGCTTTGAAGCGATACCCGGACGATCATATTGAGAGAGAAGATCCGCAGACGTTACAGCAGATTGCTGAAAAACTCCAGGAGGACTCGCAGGACTCTTTTGAAAACTGCAGGCAATCCATTTTCCGGTTTCTAGAATGGATGGAGCAGCTTAATGCACACAATACAGATAATCTTAAGAGACCAGAGACATATCTTCCCTTTAAAATCCACCAGTTTATTGCCCAAACCGGCAATGTATATGTTACCCTCGATGGGAGGGATGAGCGGGATATAACGCTTGAAACCAATCGTTACATTCGGAAAAGCGGGCAGGACAAGCCATTGTTTCCAGTTGTTTTCAGCCGCTATTCCGGGTACGAATTTATCTGTGTCCGCAAGGAGAGCGGAAAATTTCTGCCAAGAAATCCGGATGACCTTCCGGAAAGAATAGTTAGAGATGACCTTAAGGGGGATAAGAAAACAGGGATGCCCAAAAGGGTTCTGTCGGAAAGTGATTTTTCTGCCGGGTATCTGATTATTCCTGAAGATGGTGATGAGCTATGGAATGAAGAGCATATTGAGCTCTTGCCGGAAAGCTGGTTTAACATCAATAAATCAGGGAAATCCTTACTCAACTATTATGAACACCAGCTTCCTCAGCAAGTGTGGTTTGATGCTGATGGTACTTTTTCCTCCGAGGATGCTCTTCCCCTATCCGGCTGGTATGTTCCAGCCCGTTTATTGATTGACCCAACCTCTGGAGTTGTTTTTGATGCCAAAACAAACGAGAATACCAAGTTGATGAGGATTGGCAATGAAGGAAGAAGTACGGCAACAACGATTATTTCTTTCAGCATTATCAAAGCCCTTCAAGGAGAGCGGGTTGCGGCTGAAAGTCAGAAGCTCTTGAGTTTTACAGATAACAGGCAGGATGCATCGCTCCAGGCAGGTCATTTCAATGACTTTATGATGCTCGGTATGATGCGCTCTGCAATTTACCATGCCCTTAAAGCAGCTCCAGAAAACAGGCTGACCATTGACACTATCAGTGATGAGGTGTTCAGGAAGCTGAAACTCCCGGAAGAGGAGTATGCAAGAATTCCCTCTTCCGATCCCGGATGGCCTGATCCGGAAAACGAAAAGGCTATAAAAGACTATCTCCTTATCCGGATTCTCTACGACCTCAAAAGAGGGTGGAGATACAATACTCCCAATCTTGAACAGTGTGCTTTGCTGAACATCGGTTATCGCCGCTTGCAGGATTTTTCAGAACAGAACCGTTTTTTCGAAACCATTCCTTTCTTTGATGGACTTCCGGCAACGGAGAGGTATGACATTTTGCTTCAGGTACTCAATTTTTTCAGAACCTCCTATGCATTTGAATATTACAAACTGACAGACAAAAGGATTGAAACCGAAGAGCGTCTTAAAAACCGCCTTGATGAAAACAAGCTCTGGTCGCTCGAACAGGATGAAAAAATAGATACCCCCTATATTCTACTTCCCCGGTCAGTCGGTGAAACCAATTTCAGGATGTATACGGCCAGCGTTGGCCCACAGAGTAACCTTGGCAAGTATATCAGAAGATACTCAAGCAGAAAATCGATTGGTTCACTCCATGGCTCAGACCTCTCTGATGCTATTGAGGCGATCTGTCTGCTGCTGGAACGCGGGCATTTTCTTCGATCTGAAAAGGTCCACGGCACTAAAGGTGATTGCGTCGGGTTTCGTCTGCGAATCGACAGTATCTACTGGGAACTTGGCAATGGTCGGGATACTCTGCCTGATGAAGTCCGCACTCAAAGTTATCTTGGCGCAATTCAACAGAAACCGAATGACTTCTTCAAGAAATTTTATCAGCAGGATTTCAGCTCATTTGGTCGAACATTGACCGGCAGGGAGCATACCGGTCAGTTAAACCATACCGATCGTATTGAGAGGGAAAATGGTTTCAGGAAAGGTGAAATTGCGGCATTGTTCTGTTCGCCAACCATGGAGCTTGGTATTGATATCCGAGAGCTTAATGTCGTTCATATGCGGAACGTCCCTCCAAACCCGGCCAACTACGCCCAGCGCAGCGGACGGGCAGGCAGAAGCGGGCAGGCAGCGCTCATTTTTACCTATTGCTCAAATGGCTCACCACATGACCGGAACTATTTTAAAGAGAGCACAAAAATGGTATCCGGCTCGGTTGTACCGCCGAACATAGATTTGACAAACGAAGAGCTCGTCCGTTCCCATTTCAATGCTTACATCCTCATGGAACTCGGGTTAAAAGATATGCGTTCTTCCGTTGATGATGTCCTCGATGTAAGGGAACAACCCACACTCCCAATAAAAGCGGAAGTAGCACTTCATATACACCAGCAGCTTGATGCGTATGCTGCTGAGTGGGCTCTTAATTTCAGGCAGTTTATTTCGGAAATTGCAGGAATAGAAGAATCCTACTGGTATTCAGATGATTGGTTCATCACTCATGCACGAAGTTTTTTAACGCAGTTTGATGAAAGCTTCAACAGATGGCGGGAGCTTTACCGGGGGGCTAATCATTTAATAGGTATATCTCGTGCTGTTTTGGATGACCCGTCTGTCAGCTCTGACAATCCTAAAAAACATGAGGCCAAGCGTGATGAAAATGTCGGCATGCGTCAACGCTCTTTATTGCTGAATGATAACAAGAGAGCCTACGGTAATGATTCGGAGTTTTACATATTCCGCTATCTTGCGGCTGAAGGGTTTCTGCCGGGATATAACTTTACCCGCCTTCCTATCCGCACTTTCCTTGGTTATCGGCATATGGACAAGGGTGAATTTATTTCACGCCCTCGCTTTGTTGCCTTAAAAGAGTTCGGACCTAACAATCTTATTTACCATAACGGTGGCAAGTACCGCATTACGAGAATGCAGGTAATGCAAGCCGATGTCAACCAGCATGCAATCAAGATTTCCAACCGGACGGGATACGCTTTGCTGGACAATGATGGCAAAGGAGTGAACAATGATCCAATTACGCACGAAGAGCTTAAAGGACAGGATAACGTAACTATTTACAATAACCTGCTTGAACTTGGAGAGTCTGAAGCCCGCCCACAGGAACGAATTTCATGTGAAGAGGAGGAGCGAACCTCAACCGGCTTCGATATTGAGCAGTACTTCTCATTTGCCAAAGGAATAGCAGGAACAAAACAGGTGACTATCACGGATGGAGGTCAACCGCTGTTACAGGTTATCTATGATCAGGCCGCCCGCTTGATTCAGATCAATAAACGCTGGAAGATTTCGAAAAATAAAGACGATGGATTTGCCATCGGCAAAAAGTCCGGCAGATGGAAACGGGCAAAAGAACTTGAAAAGCCCGATCCTGAAGATCCGGTTATGAATGTTCGCCTCTATACTACCGATACGGCTGATATTCTCTACATCCAGCCGATCAAAGAACTTGAGCTCGATAAAGAGGGTGTGGTTTCCCTTTCTTTTGCGCTGAAACGTGCGCTTGAGCGGAAGTTTCAGATTGAAGAAGGAGAGATCGGTGTCTGGATTATGGGTAAAGGTGAAGAAAAGAACATTCTTGTCTATGAAGCCTCAGAGGGCAGCCTTGGTATTCTGTCACAGCTTATTGCAAGTCCCGCTGATCTCACGCATCTTTTTCTGGAAGCATACACGGCAATGCATTTTAATCCTGAAACCCATACGGATTGTCGTCCTGAACTTCCCAAAGCATCCTATGATGACCTGCTCTCTTATTACAATCAGCGGTACCATGAACAATTGGATCGGTTTGCCATAAAAGATGCGCTGGAACGATTGATGGACTGTACTATAGACCCTCAACAGGGAGGTAAATCACTGGATGAGCAATACCAATATCTGTTTGATAATTACGACCTCAATTCGTCAACAGAAAAGCCTTTCATAGAATATCTTTATAAAAATGGTATTGCCTTACCAGACAAGGCACAATTCAATGTGCCGAAATGCTATGTCAGTGCTGATTTTGTCTACAAGACAGCGATAGGCTTCACTCTGGTTTTTTGTGATGGGTCGGTACACGACAGGCAAAGTATCAAGGAAGATGACCTGCGCAAACGCCAGACTTGCAGGGACGCCGGTTATGATGTGATTGAATGGCATTACAGGGAATCGCTCGAATTACTTATTGAGCGGCGGAAAGACATTTTCAGAAAAATACGCTGATATGAATGTGACCGAATATAAACCCGGCAAACTGGTAACCTATCGCGACCGGGAATGGATTGTCCTTCCATCTGCCGATAAAGAGTTGATCATGCTGAAACCTATGGGTGGATCCGATGATGAAATTACAGGAGTTTACCTGCCACTTCAAATACCAGGTGACGATATCGCTGATGCAACTTTCCCGCCTCCAGAGATAGACGATCTTGACGATTTCCAGTCAGCAAAGATGTTGTTTGATGCAACCAGGCTGTTATTTCGGAATGCCAGCGGCCCTTTCCGTTGTATGGGAAAACTGGGATTCAGGCCCCGATCGTATCAGATTGTCCCGCTTGTCATGGCTCTCAAGCAGGATACGGTCAGGTTGCTGATAGCTGACGACGTCGGTATAGGCAAAACCATCGAAGCCCTGATGATCATCAGGGAGATGCTTGAACGGGGAGAGATCAAACGGTTCGCGGTAATCTGCCTGCCGCATCTCTGCGAGCAGTGGCAGCAGGAGCTCAAGGACAAACTCGATATCGAAGCTGAAATCATTCGCACCAGTACCGCGGCAAGTCTCGATCGGAAGCTGCCGGATGACCGTTCGGTGTTTCACCATATTCCATATCAGGTTATTTCCATTGACTATGTCAAGTCTGATACCCGGATGCGAATTTTTCTCAATGACTGCCCTGAGCTTGTCATTGTCGATGAGGTACATACTTGCGCCAAACCTGCCGGAGCAACATCGAACTCCCAGCAGCAGCGCTACAGGCTGCTCCATGAGATTGCAAAAAAAGAGTTGCAACACCTTGTCCTTCTTACCGCAACCCCGCACAGCGGAAAGGATGCGGAGTTTCAGTCGATTCTCGGGCTTCTGAACCCTGAGTTTGAACGCTACGCGCTTGACCAGATTGACCAGACAAAGCGTCGCCGCATAGCCCGCCATTTTCTTCAGCGCAAACGGGAAAATATTCTCACATGGCACCGTACTTCAGGTGATGAAGAAACCCCCTTTCCCAAGCGTGATCCTAAGGAGATCGCCTATAAACTTTCCGAGCGATACGAGCAGTTCTATCGAGACATTCTCGAATTTGCCCGGGGAATAAGCAAAGAGGGTTCAAAGCATCGTTCGTCGAGAATCCGCTACTGGGCTGCACTGGCCCTGCTTCGCGGAGTGATGTCAAGCCCTGCTGCAGCAGTAGAGATGCTGCAGAACCGGCAGCAGAGAAAACTTGATCAGGATGAGCGAGAGCTTTTCGCAGAACAGGAGAAAAATCCGCTCATTGAAACTCTCAGTGATGAAAATGATACCGGCAATACGGAACTGCTTGATAATGCTGAGCTGAACAGCAACGAGATAGCGGCACTCTCGCTGCTTTGCGTCAAAGCTGAGCGATTGTCCGGAATTGAGCATGACTGGAAAGCAAAGCAGGCTATTGAATTTGTTAAAACCTGGCTTAAAGAGGGTTTTAACCCGATTGTCTTTTGCCGCTATATTGCAACAGCAAATTATATCGGCTCCCTGCTCAAAGCGGCATTGCCGGAATCGGTTGATGTGCAGGTTGTTACTTCTGAACTCGCCGATGAACAGCGCCGCGAAAAAATCAACCTGATGGCAGACTCCACTCAGCGGGTAATGGTTGCAACTGACTGCCTGAGTGAAGGCATTAACTTGCAGCAGCTCTTTACCGCTGTGCTGCATTATGATCTGCCCTGGAACCCGAACCGTATCGAACAGCGGGAAGGCCGTGTTGACCGATACGGTCAGCGAGCGAAAGTGGTTAAAACCCTTTTGCTTTGGGGTGATGACAATCCGATTGACCGTATTGTTCTGAACATTCTTATCCGCAAAGTCCGGGATATCCAGAAGACGACCGGTGTCAGTATCTCTCTTGGTGACGATACAACCTCCATCATGGATGCGGTCATCAGGGATGTTTTGCTGGAAACCGAAACGATCAGGAATGGCCAGCAGATGACCCTCTTTGCCGACGAGTTGTTTACCAACGAACTTGAAGTTGCCCGAAAAAAAGCTGAAAACCTCCGTTCAATCTTTGCCCATGAAAGTATTGACAGTGATGCTATCAATCAAAGCCTTGATGAAATTGACGAGGCCATCGGTGACTCTCACTCGGTTGAATCCTTTGTGCTTGCGGCGGTCGTGCACCTTGGAGGTTCTGTTCAGCGTGACAAAACCGGCTATCTGCTCACGCTGACCAATTTGCCTGAACATCTTAAAATTCATTTTTCATCCACATCATCAAAGCCGGTGAGAGTAAGCTTTGCATCACCGACCCCGGCGGGTTATCGCTATATCGGCAGAAACCATCTTTTCGTTGAACAATTGAGCCAGTTTCTGCTCTCACTTGCCTTTGAACCAAGGCAGGGTTACAAACGGATTGCACGAGCGGCGGTCATTCAAACCGATAGTGTGTCGATCAAAACAACCCTTGTGCAGTTCCGTGTTCGAAATGTCATCAGGGAAGTGAGCGGAAAACGGGAGGTGATTTCTGAAGAGATCTCTCTCTGGGGATACCGCGGCAGCGATGTGGCTTCCGGGGTACTTCCATCTGATGAAGCAAAAAAGCTGCTGCTTGAAGCCACGTCAAAGGCAAATCTTTCACTCGAAATGCAGCAGAACATTTTCGAAACAGAGCAGATCGTGTTTCATGCAAAAGCCGGACAATTCAAGGATGAAGCTGAACTAAGGGCAGAACACCTTGTTGAGGCACACGGAAGGTTCAAGGAGCTGGTTGGAGGCAAACGCTATGAAGCGGTTTATCCGGTATTGCCTCCGGATATCATAGGCGTCTACGTGCTGACCCCGGTTCCCCAAACTCTTTTTTAATAGCAGTGCTCAACGCATTCACGGAAAAACGTATACGAGATGGCATTCAGCAGTATTATCATACAAGGCAATATCATCTCATCCGAGATCATCAACAAGATCCGCAGCGATGATGAAAAATTCCAGACACCGTCGGATTTTGCGCTCGACCGCAAGACTGCTGTTCGTGATGAAATCGGTGTGGCCTGGAACGCTGCAAAAGCCCACTACATGGCGTTTACGCTCCGCGCGGCACGTCTCCATGATGGCGACAGCGGCGCAAGTGAAACCCGCAACTCATGGATGATCCCGTTGCTTCGCACTCTTGGCTACGATGTTGAAAAAGCACAGGCTGTCATCCACCCCGATACCGGAAAGAGCTATGCCATAAGCCACATTGCGGCCAACCTGAACGGTTTTCCCATCCACATCATGGGGTTGCGCGACGATCTCGATCGACGCAGGGAAACGGGTGGTCCCCGTCTTGGGCCTCATGCACTGGTTCAGGAGTATCTGAACAATACCGAGCACACATACGCTCTGGTAACGAACGGGCGCTTTCTTCGCCTGCTCAGGGATGCCACCCGGCTTGTGAGGCTGAGCTATCTGGAGTTCAACCTCGAAAAGATGATGGAAGAGGATCTCTATGCCGATTTTGCCATTCTTTTCCGCTTGCTTCATGCCACCCGGATGCCGAAAAGTCAGGAAGAGTCCGAGAACTCGCCGATTGAATACTACCACCAGAAATCTCTCGAAGCAGGGTCATGTATTCGAAAAAACCTAAGCAAAGCAGTTGAAAAATCCATACTCGATCTTGCCAATGGTTTTCTCCGTCACCCCGGCAATGAAGAGTTGCGGCAGCGGATTGCACAAGGCATCATGAATCCGGCTGACTTTTATGCGGAGCAGCTCCAGCTTATCTACCGTATCCTCTTTCTCATCGTCATTGAAGAGCGTAACCTTGTCTATGCGGAAACAAAGGATGAGGAGCTTCAGCGTCAACGCAAGCTCTACTACGACTACTACAGTATAGAACGCCTGCGTAAACTGGCGGCAAAGCTCCACTACGTTGATGGCCGAAAGCACGACCTCTGGCAGGGGCTCAAAGCTACATTCCGCCTTTTCGAAGATGGCTTCTACGGTGAGAGGCTTGGCATCAAGCCACTTGGCTCCGGTATCTTCAGTGCAGTTGCTCTCGGTCAACTCCCGACACTCTCTCTCAGCAACGAAGCGCTTCTGAAGGTGATCCGCCGCCTCACCTTTTTCGAGAACGAACAGAAGCAACAGGTGCGGGTCAACTACTCTGACCTCGACGTCGAAGAGTTTGGTTCGGTCTATGAAGGGCTTCTTGAATATGACGCCGAATTCAGGGAGATCAACGGCACAACCCACTTCACCTTTAAAGAGGGCAAGGGGCGTGGTGAATCAGGCGCTCACTATACCCCCGAAGAGCTGGTCAAGCCGCTCATCAAATACTCGCTCGACTTTGTCATCGAAGAGAAGCTCAAGGCACCCAACCCCGAAGCCGCGCTCCTCTCTATAAGGGTGTGTGACGTAGCCTGCGGCAGTGGCCACATCCTCCTCTCCGCCGCCCGAAAGATCGCCATTGAACTGGCAAGGGTGCGTACCAGAGAAGAGCAGCCCTCACCAACCGCCATGCGCCATGCCTTGCGTGACGTCATCCGAACATGCATCTACGGGGTCGATAAAAACCCCCTCGCCGTTAACCTCTGCAAGGTGGCGCTCTGGCTCGAAGCCCATAACCCCGGCGAACCACTCAACTTTCTCGACCATCACATCAAATGCGGCGACGCCATTGTCGGACTTGCCCATCAGGAGGAGCTTTTCCGGGGCATAGCTGACGAAGCCTTCAAGGCACTTCCGGGTGACGACAAACTGATCGCCTCTGCTCTGGCCAAACGCAACAAGATAGAGCGCAAACAGCGGGAAGCCGAAACCGGTTCGCTCGGGTTGCAGTTGATGCTCGGAGCAAACAACGAAGTGATGCAGAAAATGGAGCTGCTGATGGGGCAGTTACGAACTTTCAACGCTATGCCGGAGGATACACCGGAAGAGATTGAGGGCAAAGCAAAAGCCTATCGCAACCTCCAGAACGGAAAAATCCTTCATACTTTGAAGCTCCTTGCCGACATACAGGTGATGCAGTTCTTTGTGCCAAAAACCAATGAGCATAAAGAGGCGTTCGTGACCGACAAAACCTATTTCAGTTACCTTCGTGGCGGTCAGGCTGTTCCGTTTGCTTTTGAAGTTGATGTTTTTAACCAAGCTGATTCTCATCGATTCTTTCACTGGTTTCTTGAGTTTCCGGAGGTGCTTATAAATGGTGGATTTGATTGTCTTTTAGGAAATCCACCATATTTAGGGGGGACATATATCGCAACTAATTTTGGTCATAATTATTTTGAATCATTAAAGTATTTATATGGCGGAACAAAAGGACGATGTGATTTGATTGCGTATTTTTTTAGAAGAATATTCGATCTTGTTAAAAGTAAAGGTTTTTTTTCTGTTATCAGCACAAATACAATTTCTCAGGGCGAATCCGCAGAGGGGTCGTTAAAGATTATTATTGATACTGGTGGTATGATAAACTATGCCAAAACAAATTCTGTTTGGCCAGGAGATGCTACTGTTACAATCCATGTAATAAGTGTCATTAAAAACCGACTTGCAAGCGGTAAAATATTAAATGGAGTAAGCGTTGATAATATTAATTACTTGCTCAAAAATGATGATTTTGACTTAAAGACATTTGATTTGAAAAAAAGCTCCCGTTTATCATTCAAAGGCACATCTGTTTATGGCGACGGATTTATTGTTGATGCAAAAGAAAAAGACAATCTTATTAATGCGGATTCTTTAAATGCAGATGTAATTTATCCATACTTAGGAGGAAGAGAGGTAAATGAAAATCTTGAATCTATTGCACATCGATATGTAATAAATTTTTTTGATTGGGAAAAAGAGAAGGCGATGGAATATGTACTACCATTTCAAATAGTTGAAAATAATGTAAGAGCCTACAGGGAGAATATTATAAGAAATAGTCATCAAATACATGAGTACGACTATTGGAAGTTTTGGGATAAAAGACTTGATCATTATTTGGAGATTAAAGACTTTGATCAGGTTTTAGTCACTGCAAGAGTTAACAAAGTACTCGCGTTTGTTTTTGTTTCAAACAAACAGGTGTTTTCTGACTCACTTGTTGTTTTCAAAGACAACTCCTATTCGCTTTTTTCTGTTCTACAATCTAATATACACTTCAGTTGGGTTGTAAATTTTTTTACAACTCAAGGGTCAACTCCTGTTTACATAGAATCCAAAGTGCTAAATAATTATCCTTTTCCTGAAGATATTTTTAATAATCAAGGCAGTGATATTTGTACAATAGGAGAAAAATATCATCAATACAGAAAACGCATAACATTGTTAATGCAGCTTGGCCTCACAAAAACCTATAATCTTTTCCACGCCCAACTGCTGCGCCCGATAACACCGGATGAAGAACAACTTGACGACAAAACCCTTCAAAAACAACTCGGAAAAGATGCCGCACACCTGCGCAAACACCTCGCAAAAACTCCCCGAACCATCACCTTTAACGAAGCTGTCAACGGCATCCAGAAACTTCGTAATCTCCATCTCCAGATGGACAACGCTGTCCTCGAAGCATACGGATGGTCAGACATCAACCTCCGCCACGACTTCTACGAAGTAGAATACCTCCCCGAAAATGACCGCATCCGCTATACCATCCACCCTGACGCTCGTCGCGAAATCCTCAAGCGGCTCCTTGAGCTGAATCACAATATTCACGATCAGGAAGTTGAGGAGGGGCTGTGGGAGAAGAAGGTGAAAAGTAAAGAAAAAAATATCGGATCTGATAAAGACAGCCAAATTCGTATGAATATGTAAAGACTACTTGCGTGGCTTTATGTTAATGCGAAATACATATTGTAGTTTAATTTGATAATTATTGAATAATTAGAAACTAAAGTTATTAAGGATGATAAATCAACAAATTGATGTTGCTTTAGGAAATAATTTACCAGAATCATCATGTTATGAGCGTAGTATTGTTGCGTTCTTAGATATTCTTGGGTTTAAGAACAAGGTTATGCAAAGTGAGAAAGATAACGGAGTTATCAAGATATTGGTGGACTCATTGAAGATATGTTCCGGGATTTCTACTGGAGGCAAAAAAGTCACCCAGGGAGAAGGTGTTGAAAGAAAAATCGATTTTCAAAGTCGATTTTTTTCAGATTCAGTAGTATTTTTTATAAAAGATTCCCCGGCCGATATTTCTCATTTATTTTTGGTGATACGATATTTGCAAGATGAGTTATGGAAGAAAGGGTTATGTGTTAGAGGTGCAATTACTATCGGAAATATGTATTGGCCATTGAGAGAAAATGGAGAAAAAGATATTACATTAGGTAATGCTTTAATAGAGGCGCATGAGCTCGAGTCGACTTGTGCAATCTATCCTAGGATTGTATTGAGTGATAAAGCTTATGAGTATATTAGTGAATCAAATTGTGTTGCATATCCGTTCGGATTATTAGGGAAGTTAAAAGACTATATTTTAAAAGATGAAGCAGGGATTTATTATATGGATTTACTTCATAAAAATATTAATCGTTCATCAGGAGAGTTTTTGGCAGAATATGAAGATGATTTTTCGATTAGATGGGAATTTGAAGACGCATCAAATCTCCCTATAGTTATAGCACTAGTAGAAAAAATTGTTGATGATAATATTGCGAATAGCGGTCAATATATAAGGTATAAATATCAATGGCTCGAAAAATATACTAAGAAGTCAAAGAATAAAATCTAGATTAAATAGATTTATAATGTTGAGTTTTTCTAATTTATTTTAAAAAATTATGGGTGTTAATATAGAAAAAGCTATAAAAGCGATTAATGAGCGTATGAATAGTGCGAATCATTCATTCATGAATTCTTTTTACAATAAACAGCGCATCGATCCTGCTCTTGATTATGACGAAGATAAGGATATAACTGAATATTATGCAGAGAGCGCTTTTGTGGCGGTGCTCATTTTACTCGAACATTTGAATCTTACAGAAACATATAAGAATGTATCGATATTATTTGAATTAGCTAAGAAAAATGGATTTTCCGATAGTTCTATGGGGATTGATGACCCATATATAGACTCTATAGAAAAGTTAAGAATAATTGTTAATGGGATATCAAGTTTATATGGTTTAGACGATTCAGCCACTTCTGAGATGCATGACATAAAAGCGATCATTAAACAGGCGCTTTATGTAATTTGTGATATAGCCCTTTTCAAAACTCAACCAAAAAACGAGGCTGATGTACATGATCGAATAGAATCGATACTCAAATGCTATTTCTCCGATCTCAAAAGGAAACCTTCTCTAACAAAGCCAATCAAGAATTTTGAACCAGATTCTGGCATTCCTTCAACACAAACACTCATTGAATATAAGTTTGTAAATTCGAAAAAAGACGCAAAGCTCGTTGTTGACCAGATTCTTGCTGATACAAATGGTTACAAATCATCCAAATGGAAAAACTTGCTTTTTGTTATATATGAAACACATAGAGTTCTTCCAGAAAAGGATTGGAAGGCACTTTTGCATGAATGCGAACTTAGAGATAATTACGATATAGTTGTTTTGCCTGGAGATGCAAGTTGAAAAATAATATGACTAACACTTGATAGTGGGTCTATATCATATTTTTAACACCACTAAGAATTATTAATAATCAGAAGTAAATAAGCTTAATGCAGAAATACCAAGTCAACCAGTATAACATCGACAATATTGTCAACTGGGTTAAATCGGGTTAAATTGCTATTCCTGAAATCCAGCGCCCATTTGTCTGGGATAGCACCAAAGTCAGGGACCTTATGGATAGCCTTTACCAAGGTTACCCTGTAGGGTATATCATCTCTTGGAGAAACCCGGATGTCAGGCTTAAGGATGGAACGCTCTCAATGGGTAAGAAGGTATTGATTGATGGACAACAACGCGTCACAGCCCTTACAACCGCTCTGGTTGGTCAGCCTGTTATAGATGACTCCTACAATAAAGTCATCATTAAAATTGCTTTTCATCCTATTGAAGAACGTTTTGAGGTACTTAACCCTGCAATTCAAAAAGACAAGGCGTGGGTTCATGATATCGCTGAAATCATCAAACCTGAGTTCTCTACCCTGCAGTTTGTAAGAACCTATCAGGACAAGAACCCGGAAGCCAGCGAAAGCGCCTTGGAACGTAATATTCAGCGCCTCAAGTCAATTGTGCAACGCCCTATAGGAATGATCGAGCTGAACCATGATCTGGAAATCGAGACAGTCACCGAGATTTTCATACGCATCAATTCCAAGGGAGTTGTTCTCAGTCAAGCTGATTTTGCAATGTCCAAGATTGCAGCCAATGAAACCTATGGCGGCAATGTGTTGCGCAAAGCTATTGACTACTTCTGTCACATGGCGGTAAAGCCCGAATTTTATACACATATCTCCGAAAACGACAAGGAGTTCGTCAAAACCGACTACTTCAGCAAAATGAAGTGGATTCGTGAAGAAAACGACGACCTCTATGATCCGGACTATAATGATATGCTTCGAGTAGCTTTTTGTTACAAATTTAAGCGGGGTAAACTCAGTGACCTCGTGAGTCTTCTTTCCGGTCGTAATTTTGAAACCCGCACCTACGAGGATGCTATTGCTGAAGCCTCTTTTATGCGGCTCAGCGAAGCAGTGATAACCTTCATGAACGAGACACTTTTCAAGCGGTTCGTCATGATTATAAAATCTGCCGGATTTGTTGATTCGAAATTGATGCGTTCACAGAACGCTCTGAATTTCGCTTATGTCCTTTTTCTGCATCTGAAAGAAATCAGGATGGAAGATGCGTTGATAGAGCGCTATGTCCGGAGATGGTTTGTCATGAGCATTCTTCTTGGTCGCTATTCCGGCTCCCCGGAATCTAAATTTGACAGCGACATCAGAGAGATCAATGAATCAGGTATTGAGCGTGTCCTCCAAGATGTAGAAACTGCATACTTGAGCGATTCGTTTTGGGATTCAGGTTTGACCCAGCGTCTGACGACATCAGGCAGTAGCGCGCCCGCGCTTCATGTCTTTTGGGCTGCTCAGGCAAAGTTCAATGACAAAGGGTTCCTGTCGCGAGACATAAGTGTCAAGGAGATGATCGAACATAGGGGGGATATTCATCACATTTTTCCTCGGCAGTATTTGAAGGAAAATGGTATTAGCCAGAGTCAGTATAATCAGGTGGCTAACTATGTCTATGTCCAGCAAGAGATTAATATTAGGGTAGGAAAACGCTCCCCGGCAGAATATATCGGACAAATCCGTGAGCAATGTCAAAGTGGTAAACTTGCTTTTGGCGGTATCGATACTCTTCCAGAGTTCGAAGCAAATCTTGAGGCCAACTGCATCCCTGGTAACATCTATCAGATGACGTTAAAAGATTACGAGGATTTTCTCGGGGCTCGAAGAATGTTGATGGCTCAGAAAATCAAAAAATTTTATCAAGGACTGTAATGAATTTAACACAGCTTGCAGAGGCTCTACAAGCGAAGGAGTCTGTTGATAAATCTGACTTTCAGTGAAAAGCTCGAATTCTTCAGTCAATCTGGCGAGAAGAGCAGGGGTTTTTTATGAATGTTGATACAACGAAAGAAAGGCTGCTGCAACTGGAAAAAAAGTTCATAAACGGATGGAGGTTGAGGGATGAGCAATGATAGAAATCCACGGATTCCTCGGAAAAATGAGGCAACTATTGTCCCCTTATCGGCTGCTGAATATCTTACCTTTGTTGCGGCCAGCGGCAATTCAGAGTCCATACATGGCTTATATGGACAGGCGCAGGTGCCCTGTATGGCTCTTTTTGTATTCTTGTTGTTATATTGACATCTAACCAACAATAGAGCGAAATGAGCAGCACTTTGAACAACATTGAATTCCTTAGCCCCCGGCTCGTTGGTGAACGATTTTCGGGACATGCCATTCCTCTTGAAGTTCTTCGTGATTTGGCTGTACTGGAAGAGATGGTCGTTGAAACTGCCAAATGGGAGTACATGCATGAACACCCTGACAGAAAACGCATTCCTCGTGGTTTTACGAATGGGGTTTCGCTTAAGCTGACAGGAATTGAAGAGGGCAGTGCTATCCCAAGAATAGCCTTGTTCTTTACACTTACAGGAACAAGTATGGCTCTTTTTCCTTCTGACAATGCACATTACTTCAACAAAGCAAAAGATTCGATAGTTAAAGCTGTTAATGCTGCTGAACAAAACCGGGATATCAAGGAGTATCTGCCTGAAAATCTTCTTTGCTATTTTGATCGGATAGGCAGAAGTCTTAGAGATGGTGAGTCTCTTGAGTTAAATCCTGCTGATGAAAATCAACCGGCGCGACTTAACAAAGGAACGCGCAGAAAATTACTGCTTGCCTCCTCCAACGTATTGGAGCTTACCGAGGAGATTACGCTGAGAGGATCAATACCTGCTGCTGATCAGGCGAAAATGACGTTTGATTTGCACGTTATCAGTGGGCCTACAGTAAGTGCGCCTATTTCACCGCAACATTGTGAGATCGTGAAAGAGGCATTCATGCGTTATGGTAATGGAGGTATAGTCATGCTGCAGGGAATAGGAAGGTTTAATCGCAATAATCGACTTCAAAGCATCGATTCTGTCGATCACATCAGCTTGCTGGAGAATAACGATGTTTTGGTTCAGTTGGATGAACTTCGTTCTCTGGAAAATGGCTGGCTTGACGGTGAAGGTATTGCTCCATGTAAAGAAGGCTTGGACTGGCTTGCAGGATATTTTGAAGCTTGTTATCCTGAAGATTTGCCTGTGCCGCGCATTTATCCGACACCGGAAGGGGGTGTGCAAATTGAATGGGCCTTGAATGCTTATGAAATATCCCTTGCTGTCAATTTAAATAACCACAGGGGAGACTTTCATGCTTTGAATATGAGAAATGATGATGAAATCATAAAATCTTTTGATTTTAACAAACCTGATGATTGTGTCTTGCTTAATCAGGAAATCAAGGCTATATCGGAGGCCGAAGTATGAATGATAGTAGTTTGATGCTTCGCCAAATTCACCCAAGTTTTATTAAACAAGGCCAGATAACCTCCCAGGCATTTCGCCCAACAACCAAGGATAATTCAAAACTTTCCGTCTATGACCATGACATGATTTCCGCAGAGAAGGCTTACGAACACTATACTAAAAAGCTGGTAAAAAGCTCAGCTGGTGTTATGGCTGTCAGTGTCAAAGAATGTAATGAGTTAAGCCTACCTGTTTTATCTGATCCAGAGCCGTTTCCTGAACATGCTCTTATCGATTTTTCTAAGTATTCATATCCTCAATCTGAAAAATTAGCTAAAAAGTTGCGGCAAAAGGCTGTAGAGCGTGACTGGTTATACGTCTTGTAAAAACCGTGTTGATTCGTGGTAACAAATATGCAATGCAGCGGAAGTTGGCGGATGAAAAGGATACCCCGCAAGTCTTGGCAATACTCCAAGCATCTGCATGAGCAGAGAAATCGAGGGAAGAGTTGCAGGCGGTAGCGGCAATCAAGGACCGTGAGCACTTCCGTAAACAATATCTTGAACCACTCCTATCAGCGGGATTACTTGAGCGATCCATTCCTGATAAACCCCAAAGCTCGAAACAGCGATACATAACAACGCCAGCCGGTTTATCTATGATTGAAATATCTGATAAGGAGTCCCTGTCATGATCCCAACAATCAAGAACAATAAAAACGATATGGGCAAATGCGACGCTCCACACTGAATCCCTCTTTTGATGAAAAACCTATGCCGGACATCAACCCTGACCCACTGGATGATCGGGTTGCGCCCATGGGTTATTTGCAGGGTTACGTTTTTGTAGTGAACGTGTACCAGCTTATTTCTTGAATGAGGTGGGTGGAAGAAAGGAGATTCGTAAAAAGAAGAAGAAAAAATTGCAGGAAGTACATTAAAACCGCAAGGCTCGGTGCATACCTTGATGCATCGAGCCTCCCGACTTCATACATAAAACCCTGCAGGGCTAGCAATAGCGGGGGTGTGTCTCAAAAATTAGGCACTACATTGCTGTAATTACCAATAAATATTACTTCAGTAAAAAGGGAATGGCGCTGACTTTTTCTCCCATGACCTGATAGATCTTCTGGGCATGCAGCGTTGGTTTAGAGGGGATGGCGTATCGATGGCTGCTTGTCTTATGGATGAGAATACTTTGCTGCACATGCACCAGCTCGTTGCGGATGATCTCTGGGGACAATGGCTGGTATTGCAATTTTACCCGGTAGGATAAATGCCTGATGCAAACCAGCGACATAAAGCATATCGCTATATGCGCCTGAATACGTTTTGGAGTCCAATGATAGATTGGCCGTACTTGCAAGTCATGTTTCGTTAATCGGAATGATTCTTCGACCTGCCACAACCCCTTGTAATGCTCAAACGCTGTTTTCGCTGGCATCTCTTTACTATTAGTAATCACCCCATGCAGGCCGTCCCATTGCTCAGCAAGTTTGATTTTTTCTTCATCAATCGTGACCTGTTGCTGATTTTCTATCTTGAGATACTTTCGGTAGCCGAAGTTACTGATAAACGATTCAGGACTTTTTGATGCCTTGACTTTTTTCTGCAGTTTGGCAAGAGTTCTTTCCCGGTCATGAGCATCTTTTATGGCTCGCTTTTGTGAATAATTAACCAACAGGCGCCTATTTCCCGGTAGTGCGATCTCTTTATAGAGCATCTGCTCACCCTGCAGATAACTTGCCTTGTCAAGAATCTCTTTTTTGATGCTTTCAGGCTGATTCTTCAGTCGTGCAGCCACGATATACTGTTTGTCACTTGCTTCAATCCAATCAAGATTTGCTTTTGAAAGCAACCCGCTATCAGCCACAAAAATAATCTGGTCAACCTCCGTCCTGCGTTGCAAATGCGCAACGGCATCTTTGAGTGTATCTCCCTCAAATGTTGCTCCGTTGTAGAGTCGATAGCCAAGCGGCAACCCATCTTTGGTCACCATCAACGCCAGCAAGACCTGGCTTTGATTAAACTTCATATCCTTGCTGTATCCTTTATCACGCAGGTCATCCTCTGCCACCGTCTCAAAATAGAGCGTCGTGCAATCGTAAAAGACAACATTGATTTTCTCGGCGAACAATCCAGTAACAGCATCCCATGCCTTCCGCTGAAGGAGCGCAAGGCTCTCGTCATCAATATAATCCAACGTCCGGTATACCGCATTTAAATCAAGCTTGATACCAAAATCACGCTCCAAATCAATCACACTCTGGCGTTTACTTGCAGGATTGGCAATGCGGGCCATCACCAGGTGCTTGATAGTTTTTGCTGCCTGCACTCGGCGTACAGGATCACCGACCACCCGATCAAAGCCAAGTTCGTCAAAGAGCTTCCCATACACTTCATGAATACCAACGACAACACGACTCTCCTCACGAAGTTGCCGAAGATCAACCTTCAAGGGTTCATCAGTCAGCAGATCAGCCTTTTTACGCCCATCGATGACCATGCGAGCAAGTTCATCAGGACGGAACAATGAAGGAGACGATTGTGTTTCAAGACCAGCCTTGATGAATTCAGCAAGTTCTTTCATGTGTACCAGCTCCTCATCATTGAGAGCAATGCCGACATGACGGATAATGCGCTGAATGACCTTATCGCCAACGCGTTCACTGGCAACAATCTGAACCGATTGTCGTGGTGAATTCGGAGTGCTTTTAACACGGACGAACATACTCGAGAAAAGATAGGTGAGGAAATCTGATAGAGGAAAAATACAAAAAAGCAGAATAAATCCAAGAAAAATAACTCACTAGGCACTACAAAGGCAAAAACAAAATCACCCCTTGATTTTATTGACTCTCCGAGCATTCAGGACTCCGTTATGTATGAAGTCAGGAAGAAGAAGAAAAAATTGCAGGAAGTACATTAAAACCGCAAGGCTCGGTGCATACCTTGATGCATCGAGCCTCGAAACTCCTTTCTCCTAATATGGTAGAATGAGGGAGAACAATTTAGTGAATTTTATAAGATATTCAATAATATTTCATATTGCCTTTTATTCTGCTCTTGTTACATCATAAAGCTACCCTCGGTCATATCTCTTGCTCTTGAAGCGCTACCCTCTGAAAGGTTCAAAAAGCAAAAAGGATGCTTGTTTTTTGACTTTCGCCAGAGAGAATGTTTGCGGAGGAGGAGTTGGTCTCCGGAGTCTGGTGACTGGCCTATCGAGTTCAATGCGGATTCAGTTATTCGACATTTTCGAATAACTGCTGCAGATACATTTTTTACCGATAATGAGCTTGAACCAGAGGCAACTGTTAAGCAATACTTAATAGTTCAAACTGAGGGCAGTCGGGAAGTTCGGCGTGAAGTGGAACACTATAATCTTCAGCCAATCATCGCCGTCGGCTTCAAAATCGTGCGTTGTAGTCACAAAGTCAAGGAAAGACTGAGCAAATCCGTAAGTGAAAAAATATCTCCGAGTTTACTACACTTGAAAAGGAATTGCTTGTCCCGATAACGATAAAACATCGGTCTCATAAAACGGTCGTTTGATGAAACTCTGAAAAGAGGCGCTAACTCCCCCTGTTTTTTGGCCTTTTTTGTCTTATAAAACCATGTCGTATTAAATATGTGATTTGATGTGACACTTAAAGGCAGCTATAAATGAGGAGGTAGCCCTTACTTTTTGTTTCTTTCTAGGGAAATTGTTATTTAGTACACCATAATTGTTCTTTTGTTGTAGCTGGTGCCGGCTTAAAAGCCGGAGAATAGGGAATTACGTGAGAATCGTAAACTGTACCCGCAACTGTACAACGGTAACCGCAAAGCTGAGGCATGGCCACATGCATAGTTATTTCGCGGTTGTTTCAGGTCACTGCACTGTTTTCCACTCAGGAAAACTGCGGGAAGGCCCGGAACAGATGTAAGCCGTTATAGTCAGGAGACCTGCCAGTTATTTTTGCATTACAAGATCGGACTACGGGATATAGTCGGGGCAAAGCTGTACTTCTTTTGCATTGCTTTCTGCTTGATCTTTTTGCAAGGTATTTGTTTTGATTATTCAGAGCACATAAGCCATCAGGCTTTTGCATGTCTATTCTGTTTCCAAAACAGCCTTTTGTGAAAAGTCGTCGGGCAATGTTTCATGCCGTTACACGCCGCCTTTAGCTTACCCCTGTCAGTTGATGTATTTCTAAAACTGAAAACAGGTTAAAAAACAAAAATGAACAAAAAAGTATTTCTTGTTGTGATGGCAGGTTTGCTATGCAGCAAAGGAGTTTTCGGTGCAGAGCAGACAAAAAGCTATGCCGGTGATGAGATGATTGTCACGGCAACGAAAACCCTCAATTCTATCAGTGATACCGGCGGTTCATCCGTTACGGTCATTACTGCTGAGGATATCAGGAATTTAGGAAAACAGAGCGTTGAAGAGGTTATCAAGGGAACTGCAGGAATTGATGTTGCTTCCAATGGTGGACCTGGTACCCTTGCTAGTGTTTTTTTAAGAGGTGCAGACGCAAAAAACACTCTTGTCCTTATCGATGGTGTTCCATCCAACGATCCAGCTGATGCAAATCGTGCTCCGAATTTCGCCAATCTCACCGTCGATAACATTGATCGAATAGAAATTGTACGTGGCACGGTCAGCTTTTTGTACGGCTCCAATGCTTCAGCCGGGGTCATCAATATTATTACAAAAAAGGGGACATCAACGCCTCAGTCGTTTGCAGGTTTAGAAGGGGGATCCTATGGGACATACAAAGCCTATGCGGGAACAAACGGTCAGCAGGGTATTCTGAACTATTCAGTCGGGGTTTCACGGTTAAAAACAGAGGGCTTTTCAGCAGTTGATCAAAACAACAGCTGGATAAATCCAAAAGGAAAAGTTTTTGAAAAAGACGGGTATGAAAATACATCCCTGTCGGGAAACTTCGGTTTGCGTTTGAACGACCATACCTCTCTTGAAACAGTTCTCAGATATACGAAAGCTAATGTGGCGTACGATTACAGCGGTTCTGATACATCAGGACTTAATCAGGATTCTGACCAGTTCAGTGGTCGTGTTGCGCTGAAAATGAACTATAAGCCTCTGGTTTCAACGCTTTACTATAATGTTTATGATCAGGATCGTTCCTATCTGACGAGCGGTGCCTTGTCAAGCAAGTTTAATGGACACCGCTATGAAATAGGCTGGCAGGGGGATGTTGCTGTAGAAGAAAACAATACAGTGTCTGTCGGGTTGAATTACCAGCAGGAGAGCATGATCAACCAGAATTTTGGCACTTATGCATCCCTGCTTGACAAAGGAGTTGGTTCGAACAGTGTGTTCGTGCAGGATCAGTGGCGTCTTGGAGGAGTGAAAGTCGTTGGCGGTTTGAGGTATGAGGATAATGAAAAGTTCGGCAGTAAAACCACCTACAGGGTTGCGCCATCTTACACCATCAATGATACTGTTCTGAAGTTCAGTTATGGAACAGGCTTCAGGGCTCCCTCTCTCTACGAGCTCTTTTCTCCGTATGGGAATACACAGCTTACCGCTGAAACAACTTCCGGCTGGGATACAGGATTCGAGCAGAAAGTTTCTGATCGTCTGAAGTTCGGGGCAACGTATTTCCGGATGGATTTTGATAACCGCATTGATTTTGATCTTTCAACATACACCTATGCCCAGGTTGCAGGCTTGACAAAAACTCACGGTGTCGAGAGCTTTGCTGAATGGAACCCGATTGATCCGCTCCTTCTTGCCTGTAATTATACCTATACGTCAACTGCTGATCCCCTTGGCAGCGAGCTTCTGAGACGACCGAAAAACAAGGTCGGGATTACAGGAACCGGCAAGTTATCCTCGAAGCTGAAGGTCAGCACAAACATGCAGTGGGTAGGAACGCGTATAGATAATGGTGTTGAGGGAAAAAGCAAGGGGCAGCTTCCAAGCTATTTTCTTATGAACATGACAGCTTCGTATAAGTTGAGCGACACGGTTGAGCTTTATGGGCGGCTCGACAATCTCTTTGACGTTTATTATGAAGAAGCCTGGGGTTATGCCACTCCCGGCAGGTCGTCCTATGCGGGTATCAAGGTTACTTTTTAATGGAGTTTCTTTTTTCATCACAAAACAACCTGTTATGAATATGACCATCAGTGAGGCGGAAAGAGAGGCCCTTTACAAGGTGATTTACAGTCGTCGTGACGTCAGGGGGCAGTTTTTGCCGGACGCTGTTCCGGAAGAGGTTATAGCAAGGCTGCTCGATGCCGCCCACCATGCGCCAAGCGTAGGGTTTATGCAGCCGTGGGATTTTATCGTCGTGAAAGACCTGGAGGTGCGCCGTAAGGTTAAAGAGGGGTTTGAGACAGCTCATGCAGAGGCGGCAGAGATGTTCAGCGGTGAAAAGAAGGATGCCTACCGCTCGTTCAAGCTTGAAGGGATTATGGAGTCGCCGCTTGGTATCTGTATTACCTGTGACCGCTCGCGTACGGGAGAGGTGGTAATCGGCAGAACCGCCAATCCCGAGATGGATCTCTACAGCTCAGTCTGTGCTGTGCAGAACCTGTGGCTTGCGGCAAGAGCCGAAAACCTTGGCGTCGGCTGGGTCAGCATTATCCATCACGACCATATCCGCTCTGCGCTCGGTATTCCTGCGCATATTGTGCCGGTTGCCTATCTTGCGATTGGTTATGTGAGCTTTTTTCATTCAAAACCGGAGCTCGAGCAGGCAGGATGGCTACCGAGAATGGAGCTTGACTCTCTGGTTCATCACGAAACATGGTAATGCCACAAAAAAAATTCCGCCCCCTTGCAGTATTAGGGACCGGTTCGGATGTCGGTAAAAGCATTGTTGCGACTGCACTATGCAGGATATTCAGCAATGCCGGTATCGATGTTGCACCTTTCAAGGCGCAGAACATGTCTAATAATTCAGGTGTTACGCCTGATGGGTATGAAATCGGCCGGGCGCAGATTGTCCAGGCCGAGGCATCCCGGGTTGTCCCCACGGCTGACATGAACCCAGTGCTTCTCAAGCCCAATTCCGATACCGGAGCACAGGTGGTGCTGCAGGGAAAGGTCTGCACCACCGAGACGGCTCAGGGGTATTTCCGGGATACCACTGTCTGGGCTGCAGCTGCAATGGAAAGTCTGGAGCGCTTGATGCTCAAGCATGAACTTGTGGTTATTGAGGGGGCCGGTTCATGCGCTGAGATGAATCTATATAAGAGAGACTTTGTAAACTTCAGAACTGCCAGAGCTGCAGATGCCGCCGTGATCCTTGTTGCGGACATTGACAGGGGAGGGGTTTTTGCGCAGGTTGCAGGAACCCTTGCCATCATTCCCCCGGAAGACAGGGCGCTGGTCAACGGGGTTGTCATCAACCGTTTTCGGGGTGATATCGAGCTGTTTAAAGATGGCGTGACCATGCTTGAATCGATGACAGGGGTTCCTGTTCTTGGCGTTATTCCTTATTTCCGGGGGTTCCAGATTGATGCTGAAGATGCTGTGCCGCTTTCTGCAAAGGTTGATCCAACAGGCGAGCCTGAGGCAGACAAAATCGGGATCGCAGTTATTTATTTCCCTCATATATCAAACTTTACTGATTTGTCCCCGTTGGAGCATGACTCCCAGGTGGCTCTGCACTATCTCCATTACCCACGATCACTGAAAGGCTACAAAGCTCTTATTCTTCCGGGATCGAAAAATGTGCGTGGTGATCTTGACTGGCTCTTGTCGCTTGGCTGGGAAGATGAAATCCGTGCATTCAGGGAAGGGGGCGGGATTATCATGGGCCTTTGCGGAGGGTTTCAGATGCTTGGAAAGAGTATCGCCGATCCGTATGGAGTTGAGGGGCCTGTAGGTATAAGTGAGGCTCTGGGTCTTCTTGATGTTGAGACTGTTCTTGAACAGGATAAATGCCTTGCAAATGCTCGTGGTCTTATTATCGGGGAAACCTGCGAGGCTTGCGGGTATGAGATTCACATGGGCCGAAGCATTGTTGCCGGTGACTGCATGCCATTTCTCAGGGTATCATCCCGAAATAACACTCCGGCAGATGACCTTGACGGGGCTGTAAGTCGAGATGGAAAAGTTATCGGGACCTATTTTCATGGTATATTCGATGAACCTGCGGTAAAACAATGGTTTCTCTCTCTTGTGGAACCGGCATACAGGGCTGAACGGCTGGAAAAGGGTCGACAGGAGAGCTATGAACTTCTTGCTGCACATTTTTCACAGCACCTGGATCTTGATAAGGTTAATGAAATTATTGATCAACAACCTTTTTCATGACAAGCCTTTATTATCATAAACATGGTGGCGCCGCCAAAAAAAGTTACACTGATGACGGCAGGGAGGTGCTTGACTTCAGTGTCAATGTCAGCCCGATTTTTCCTCCGATCGGGACTTTTTCGCTCGAGGATTTTGCTCTTCAGGCTTATCCATCGATCGATGGACGGGGTATAAAGGAGTATTATCAGGAAAAGTTTGATCTTGCAAGCTCCATGGTGCTTTCGCTCAATGGGGCAATTGAAGGTATTTATCTGCTTCCAAGAGCACTCGGACTTCGCCGTGTTTTGCTGCTTTCCCCCTCTTTTTATGAGTACGAACGGGCAGCAAGGATAGCTGGCGCTGAGATTGTTTTTCTGCCTCTCGATGCCGATAACGGCTTCCAGTTGCCAGGGATTGAGGCTCTTGCTGACAGCCTGCGCCATGCGGATGCTTTTTTTGCCGCTAATCCCAATAACCCCACAGGTACGGAAGTGCCGCCGGAAATTTTCATGGCTTTGGCAAGCCGCTTCCCTGATAAATGGTTTATTATTGACGAGGCGTTTATTCAGTTTACACCGGAGTTTCCCGATAACTCCCTGATGGATAAGGTGATGGCGCTTAAAAATGTGATCGTGGTACATTCTCTTACCAAATTTTATGCCCTGCCAGGGTTGCGCCTTGGAGCGCTGATTGCTCATCCTGAAGTTATCAAACGGCTTCTCGAGTTTAAGGAACCCTGGACGGTTAACGCGATTGCTGAGTCGGTTGCCGTCAGGCTGTTGCAATGCAGTGCTTACGAAGAGTCGCTGCGTGCCATGATTTTAAGTGAAAGACCAAGAATCAGCGCAGCACTGTCGCTGATTGAGGGGCTGGAACTTGCAGGAGGTGCAGCAAATTTTTTTCTGGCGCAATGGCAGAGGGGCTGCTCTCTTGATGAGCTTCTTGTTTATCTTGGGACTCAAGGAATTCTTGTTCGAGATTGCCGGAATTTTCCCGGCCTTGAAGTTGAATATTTCCGGTTTGCAGTCAGGACGCCTTTCGAGAACAACCGTTTTCTGGATGCAATGCATGAGGCAACTGATTCACTAAAATAGAGCTGAGGTGTTATGGCATTTATGGATGAGTTTATTCTCCCGCTGGCATTTACCCTTGATCTAACCTTTGGCGATCCTCGCGGGATTATTCATCCTGTCAAAGGGATCGGATGGCTTGCCCAGAGAACTGAAACATGGATACGAAGCACCAATCTGTCTCTTCGTCTGGCAGGGATTGTTGCTGTTATTATTATTGTTGGCGGTTCTGCACTTTCAGCCTGGCTTCTTATCACTCTTTTAAGTCAACTGCATCGTGTCGCAGGTCTCGCACTGAGCATCTACCTGCTCTACAGCTCTTTTGCTCTCAGGGACCTTGGAGATCATGCCACAGCTGTTCAGGCCGCTCTTGAAGCAGGTGACACTGAGTTGGCACGTCAGAAAGTCTCTCTGATGGTAGGGCGCGATACAGCCTCTCTCGACGAAGGCGGCATAGCTCTTGCCGCAACAGAAAGTGTGGCCGAAAACACCGTCGACGGTGTGACTGCGCCCTTGTTCTACGCACTGTTGTTCGGCCCGGTTGGCGCAATAACGTATAAAGCCATCAACACGCTCGATTCCATGTTCGGGTATAAAAATGAGCGTTATCTGGAGTTCGGATGGGCGGCAGCCAAGCTGGATGATATTGCCAACTATCTTCCTGCGCGTTTGACCGTTTTGACGATAGCGGTGGCGGCGGCTATCGGTAAGCTCAAGTTTTTTGATACGTTCAAGGCGGTATTTAAGGGAGCGCGGCTTCACGCAAGTCCAAACTCGGGCTACCCTGAATCAGCTTTTGCCGGAGCCTTGGGCGTGACCTTTGGCGGGGAACGAACGTATGGCGGAGTTGTGTGTCAGGCACCTTTGATTGGCGTAAAACCGGGTGTGTGTACTCCACTTGTCATCCGGCAGAGCATTGCGCTGATGTGGATGACTGCGGTGCTCTTTCTTGGGGCGGGTATGGGTATCAGACATTTTTTTCAATGAACGAGATATAGGGGTAACAAGGAACGGGGCAACCACGAGGAGGGCAACCACAAGGGTTGCCCCTACGGGGAGGGGAAACAAAACGTTGGGGATGCGTTCAAATTAAAAACCCGATGCCATACAATCAAAATCAATATCATCGAAGGTTCGTAGGGGCGACCCTTGTGGTCGCCCAAAACCGTGGTAATAAATCGGAAATAGGGAAATAAAAACAGGGCAACCACAAGGGATTGCCCGTACGGGGGTTCAAATCAACAAACCAATGCCGTATAATCAAAATCAATATTGTCGATGGTCCGTAGGGGCGACCCTTGTGGTCGCCCAAAACCATGGTAATGAACGTGAAATAGGGCAACCACAAGGGATTGCCCCTACGAGGATATTTTGGATTCGTTCAAAACAATAAACCAATGCCTTATAATCCAAAGACATATCATCGACGGTCAATACGATTGAAGGGATATGATTATTCGCAGGCAGGGGCATATTTTGTTACGATATGTTGTCAGGACAGGGCGTCTATGTTTGGAAATATTGCGGATGGTGAAATGATATTGAATGATGCCGGACAAATGATAGAAACCCAATGGCAGGAATTAATCAATAGATTTACGAACATTGAATTGCATGAATTTGTTGTAATGCCCAATCATTTTCACGGAATATTGCAAATCATCCCCGTAGGGGCGACCCATGTGGTCGGTCAAAACCATGATGATAAACCGGAAATGGGGGAATCGGAAATAGGGCAACGGCGAGGAGGGCAACCACAAGGGATTGCCCCTACGGGGATGGGAAACAAAATTGGTATTTATTCAAATCAACAAACCAATGCCGTGCAATCCAACCAAATATTATCGACGGGGATTGTGCAAAAAACGGTTGGGGATGTGTTGGATGCGTTTAAATCAATAACCACTGTTGCATATATTCGCGGGATTAAAATTTTTGGTTGGCAACCATGTATCGCGAAATTGTGGCAACGCAATTATCATGAACATATCATTCGTGATGGACAGTCGTATGAAACCATTGCCTCTTATATCGTGAACAATCCTGCAACATGGAATGATGATATATTTTGCAGCTTAATAACATCATGATCGTTTTTGAACTCATATATCTATGAAAAAACGAAGGATTCTTCTTTTTACGGGAAACGGTAAAGGAAAAAGTACTGCGGCATTCGGAATGCTGGCAAGAGCTCTGGGGCATGGAATGCGGGCCAGGGTGATACAGTTTGTCAAATCCGATGATGCTGTTGGTGAACAGAAGTTTTTCAGCCACTTTCCCGGGGTAGAGTGGGAGCAGTTCGGCAAGGGGTTTCTTCCGCGGGATCCTGATAGTCCGGCTATGGAGCAGCACCGAATTGCAGCACGGAAAGGACTGGATGCCTCTATTGCAGCTCTTCTTTCACCGGATTACGATTTCGTGCTTCTTGATGAACTCTGTTTTGCGCTGAGCCAGAACCTTATTCCCCTTGAGCCTCTTCTTGATGCAGTGCGTTCAGGAGAGGACGGTAAAATTTTGGTGGTGACCGGCAGGAATGCTCCTGCTGAGCTAATTGCCGCTGCCGATACGGTTAGTGAGATGACGATGATCAAACATGGCTATGAACAGGGGATTGGGGCAATGAAGGGTGTTGAAAACTGATGGCTATGCAGGATTCAGAGATCTGCCGGGATAACAGCTTTACCGGCAGAAGCCGTATAAAAGTTGGTCTCAGGATTGCTCTGTTTTTTGCTGCGGTCTTGTTACTCCTCGCTCTCTCGATGCTTCTCGGCCCTTCCGGTATTGGTATTCCCGATCTGCAATCGCCTTCCGGCAGTGCGATTCTTTCACTGCGTTTCAGCCGTCTTCTGATGGGGCTGATGACCGGAGCTGCTTTGTCTGCCTCGGGCGTGGTGTTTCAGGCTCTCCTGCGTAATCCGCTTGCTGAACCCTATGTTCTCGGGGTCAGCGGTGGAGCCGGTCTCGGGGCAACACTCAGCATTCTTGGCGGGTCAGGTCTTTTTGTTTCTCTCGGTCTTCCTGTCGTGGCGTTTATTGCGGCTGTCTTGACGCTGATGCTGGTCTACCTGATTGCAAGTCAGGGCTCAAGTGGTCATCCATCAGTCTACAGTCTTATTCTCAGCGGTGTTATTGTGAGTTCGATCTGTTCGAGCGTGATCATGTTTCTTGTTTCAACGGCAAGCGTTGAAGGTATGCACAACGTTATCTGGTGGATGCTTGGAAGTCTTCAGCCGGTTTCTTCCGGTCAGCAGCTTCTTTCTGCTGCACTTATTCTTGGGGGACTTGCTGGAATCTGGCTGCTTTCTCCTCGCCTGAACGCCCTTGCGCTTGGCCGTGAGATGGCTCATTATCAGGGACTGCATGCCGATCTTGTGCTCGTTGTGGGATTGCTTTTTGCAACACTTCTTGCGGCAACAGCTGTTTCTCTTTCGGGCATGATCGGTTTTGTCGGACTGATTGTTCCCCATGTCATGCGGGCATTTTTCGGCCCCGATAACCGCAAGCTGGTGCCTCTTGCGGCTCTTGGCGGAGGCACATTCCTTGTTGTGTGCGATGCTCTGGCGCGAACCCTTCTTGCTCCGATTGAGATTCCTGTCGGTGTTGTAACCGCTCTTGCAGGGGGGCCTTTTTTTCTGATTATTCTGCAGCGGAGAATGAAACAGGCCTGGATTGCATAGTATGGAACAAGCTGCTTTGACATTCAGGGGAGTTTCCGCCGGATACAAACACCGCAAGGTGCTGGATAATGTATCATTCAGTGTCAGGGAAGGGGAATTTGTCTCTCTTATAGGCCCGAATGGCTGTGGAAAGAGCACTCTCCTGAAAACTGCTGCAGCACTTCTGAAACCGTTGTCAGGAGTGGTTGAGCTGTTTGGTCAGGATGTGCACCGTATCAAACCCGCACTCCGTGCTTCACTGCTTGGTGTTGTTCCACAGAAAATTGAGTCGCCAATGGCCTTTACGGTGAGCCAGATTGTTATGAATGGCAGAATCAGCTCGATCGGTCGATGGGGCGGCATTTCATCCCGGGATCATGATCTTGTAGAGCGGTCAATGATTTACACTGATGTTCTGGGGCTGAGGGATCGCTATTTTACAGAACTGAGCGGTGGAGAACAGCAGCGCGTTGCCCTTGCAATGGTTCTGGCGCAGGATCCAAAAATAATCATGCTCGATGAGTCAATATCACATCTCGATATCAATCATCGTCAGGAGGTGCTCCAGATTCTTATGAATCTCAATCGTGAAAAGCAGATGACCATCCTTCTGGTGAGCCATGACCTTTCGCTTTCTGCCAGCATCTCTGACCGGTTTCTGCTGATGGATACAGGCAGACTTGTAAAAGCAGGCACACCTGTTGAGGTGTTGGACCCTGCACTGCTCAGCACTGTCTACAATTGCGATCTTCGTGTTCAGCAGGACCCTTATACAGGCTATCTACAGGTATCGGGAGCAGTCGACAGTTTGAACCGGCGCAAAAAGCTGAACAGGCATGTTCATGTTATTGCCGGAGGCGGAAGCGGTATTGAGCTCTATCGCAGGCTGCTTATCGAGGGCTATGAGGTAACAACAGGGGTGCTCAACCGTCTTGATTCCGATGCAGAAGCTGCAAGAGCTCTCAATATTGAGGTTGTGCTTGAACAGCCTTTTTCACCGGTCGGTAACGATGCGATAGCCGAAGCGCTGCAGATGATCGATAATGCAGACACTGTTATTCTCAGTCAGGTTCCCATTGGCTCAGGAAACCTTGTCAATCTTGAACTCGCCAGTGAAGCCTTGAAAAGAGGCAAAACAGTTCTGCTCGCCTCAGGTATAGCTGATCGTGATTATACCGAAGGCAAGGCTGCCCTTCGATTGGTAACCGGACTGATGACGGATGGCGCCATCGGCTGGCAATCTATACAGGAACTGATGCTTCAACTCCAGAAACACTCTCACAGCTGAGATCAATGACTTGTAAACAGCGTTTTCCCTTTCGTTTCGGGACCACCTCCTATATTATTCCAGCTGATATTATCCCCAATGTTGAATTCCTTAAAGAGAAGGTTGACGATATTGAGCTGGTATTGTTTGAGTCGGATGAGTTCAGCAATCTTCCTTCTTCCGCTGATATGCAGAAGCTGGCAGATATTGCACAGGAGTCTTCTCTGACCTATTCGGTACATCTGCCTCTTGATGTTTACCTGGGCCATAGTGACAGTAATGAGCGGGATCGATCGGTCAGGAAATGCCTGAGGATTATCGAGCTTACGCGCAATCTGCCGAAATCAGCCTATGTCATGCATTTCGAGGCCGGGCCGGGGATTGATATAAACGGGTTTTCTTCTGAAGAGAAAACTCTCTTTGCTGAAGCTCTGCGTGATTCTATAGCGAAGCTTTTAAGCGGTACTGATGAAGCTTCATCAACCTTTTGCGTTGAGAATCTTAACTATCCCTTCGAGCTTGTCTGGCCTGTGGTAGAAGAGTCAGCTCTTTCTGTCACTCTTGATGTCGGCCATCTTGAATATTACGGGTTTCCGACTGCGCTCTATCTGGAGCGATACCTTCATAAAGCAAAAGTGCTTCACATGCACGGAACTCTGGAGAGGAAAGACCATCACTCACTCGACTTGATGAAACCTGAGGCACTGGATATGGTTATGAAGGCGCTTGCTGAAGAGAGTGCACCGGAGAGGGTTATGACCATGGAAATTTTTTCACAGCACGATTTTGACTCTTCCTGCAGTGCCATGCAACGGTTTCTATCCTGATAACGTTATTTTAGCTTCAGATCAGGAATTCCGCCGTTTATTCCAGTAGACCGCAAGGGTAATACCACCAAGGAAGAGGTACCATCCGAAAAGTATTATTACATCCCGAGGGATGGTTTCAAGTGTGTTAAAAGGCATTTCAGGACATTGGGGGTTGTAAAGCACTCGAATTATACGGAATTCTTTCTAATACTCGGCATAATAGTTTTTACAAAAAAAATCGATGGCGGCGTCTTTTGGCTGTATATTATTTGTAGAATTGATTCTCAATGGAGCGGCAAGGTGAAAGTGCATCGATTTTTTTGGGACCGCTTGAAGGAACACCCGCTATCAAGGGTTGGTCCGGGGCTGATTACAGGAGTCGCTGATGATGACCCAAGCGGTATAGCGACCTATTCTCAGGCTGGTGCTCAATTCGGCCTCAATATGCTCTGGACGATGCCGCTTGCATTTCCATTGATGGCTGCGATTCAATCCATGTGCGCGCAAATCGGACGGGTAACCGGGAAAGGGCTGGCTGCCAACATCAAAACCGCTTTTCCTCCAATTGTGCTTAAAAGTGTTGTGTTTCTCCTGCTGGTCGCCAACACGCTCAATATTGCAGCTGATGTCGCCGCCATGGGGGAAGTTGCTGAGCTGATTACAGGCTTCAATCGTCATATCATGACGGCCGTATTTGTGTTTGGAACATTGATACTTCAGGTGTTTATACCATATCATCGGTATGTCAATTTTTTAAAATGGCTGACTGTTTCACTGCTTGCCTATGCAGCAGTACTATTTTCTGTTCATGTGCCCTGGGGGGAAGTGATACAGAGGACTGTATGGCCGACTTTTACGGCAAACTCTGATGCAGCTGCAGTTGTTGTCGGCATATTCGGCACGACAATCAGTCCCTATCTTTTTTTCTGGCAGGCATCCGAAGAGGTCGAGGATATGCATTCAAAACCGGGTGCTGTTTCACTCATTTCCAATGCAAAATCTGCCCGCGCAGAGCTTCGGCGTATCCGCTGGGATACATGGAGCGGTATGTTATACTCTAATGTAACAGCATACTTTATCATTCTTGCAACAGGAGTCACACTCAACGTATCCGGAATTACGGACATCAATACAGCCGGTCAGGCCGCAAATGCTCTCAGGCCACTTGCAGGGGACTTTGCATTTATACTTTTTGCCATAGGGATTCTCGGTGTTGGTTTGATCGGTGTGCCGGTTCTGGCCGGTTCAGGTGCCTATGCACTTTCTGAAGCTATGGGTTGGAATTCAGGCCTCGAAAAAAAGCCTGAAGATGCTCTTGGGTTTTACAGTATTATTGCTGTCAGCGTCCTGCTCGGGCTTGTTATCCAGTATACGCCTATTAGTCCCATGAAGGCTTTATTCTGGAGCGCTGTAATCAATGGGGTCATTGCAGTGCCACTCATGGTGGTGATTATCCTGCTGGTTTCAAAAAAATCGGTTATGGGCAAATTTACTGCCAGCAGGCCGATTATCATTCTTGGCTGGGTTGCTGTGGCGGTGATGGGGGCCGCAGCTGTCAGGATGTTTATTCCCGGATAGGCAGTGGCAACTCACCATATCCGTTTATTTTCAATTTCCATCCACCCAGCTCCCCCTATATTTTGTTTTTAATTATTTTTTAATTATTTATTTCCTAAACTTTGACATTGTAAGAAGTAGTCTAAGAGAAAGCCATACCGGGCCCGTAACCTTAATCAACTAAAAATATGGAGCTGAATATGCTTAAAAGCAAGACAACCTGTATCAAAACCTCGTTGTTAATGGCTCTCTTTGGGCTTATGACTTCAAATGCTTTTTGTGGCGGGACCATTACAGGGACAATTCAGACCGATTTACAGAAATACAAAAAAGGTGCTGTGGTCTATCTGTCAGGCGTCAAGGGACCGGTTCGGCCTCAGCAGAAATCGATCGATCAGGAAAACCTTACTTTTGTGCCTAAAGTCACAACGATACCAGTCGGGTCTACCATTCTCTTTACAAACCACGACAAAATCTATCACAATATCCACTCATCAAGCGAGGCCAAACAATTCAACGTGGATACCTATGATGCTCAATCAAGATCGGTGACTTTTGATAAGCCAGGTCCAGTTCATTTGCTCTGCAATGTACACTCTGAGATGACTGGCTGGGTTGTGGTTACTGATAATCAATATGCTGCAGTGAGCGAGCACGATGGCAGGTTCACTATCCCTGATGTTCCTGCAGGAAAATACGAGATTGCGGTCTGGAGCGAAAAACTCAAGCACAATGCACACACAACAGTCACCGTGGCTGACGGGAAAACTTCTTCAGTTGATATCAACCTGGATCTCTGATTTTCTCCTGATCGCATTAAAAAGCCCTCCTGAAAGTGAAAAAACTTTATGGGGGGCAATACCTTCCGCAGAGAATAATTACACTTTAAGTGATTTTTAAGTTTCCTTTAATAATCCCTTAGTCTTTGAAGTATTAGAATACTCCTTGTGTGTTGAACTTCGGCACCTCCGTATAAAAGCTGTATCCAGAAAAAAACATCTCTTGGAAAGATACTTTTGCCTGATCTCCTATGCCAATGACGGGCATGGATTTCTTCGTGCTTCAAAAGCTGCTTTTTTTTACAAAGAGAACTTACGGTGTTGTGCCTGGAGGAAACTGCAAAAAGGTAACAATTATCAATAATTAAAGGAGATAAGGCAATGAAAAATTCTAGAATTTTTACAAAAAGTGTTGCAGTAGTTCTTGCAATGGTAATCGGATTAACGTTCAGTCCAGTGAAGTCGATTGCTGAATCAAACGAAAATAGTAATACACAAACGACAGCATCCAGCAACTCAAGCAGCAGCTCAACAAGCACAGGATTAATTGTCGGCGGGGTTGTGGTTGTGGGTTTATTGAGTTATTTCCTTTTGTTCCGCCACAATAATCATCAAGCATCAGCTGCACCTAGTGACATTTACAGTAATCTTGCCGGAAATTATTCGACCGAAAAAGAGCATAGCAACAAAAGCATTCTATTTGAACATGAAAGTCCTTTCCTGGTGGCAGCACAGTCATACTGAAGGGCACCTCTTTATTAGCTGAGATAAAAACTTTACTTGCTGGCTGAATAGAGCTTTCCTCTCTGGAGAACGTTTGTTTTGTTGGGGTTCAGGAATCACCCCAACCTACAGAGGAAAGATAGTGCTGAGCGAAGATGAAGCCGTTTGCAGTTTCTGAGGGCTGAGTAATATGTTGCGGAGGTAAAGTTTTGATAATCAATTTTTTTATGCATCCCGTTTGAATAAATAGAGGTGCCCTTAATTCACTCTCCTTCGCCCCATCAGCGGTTACTTTTCCACCTACCTGGTCTTATCCGGATTTTCATTTTCCTGTTGCTGGATTATTATTTCACCTCGAATGTGCCGAACCGGCCGTGGTGAGTTGTGAATATTTTTGTTAATTAATGGCCTTGACATGGTATTTTGCTATGCATGACTAATGATTAATCGCACTCATGAGCAATGTTTTTTATGTGACCGGTGGCGCACGGAGCGGTAAAAGCTCGTTTGCCTTGCAGCTGGCGGGCCGTTATGAGAAAAAGATTTTTTTAGCAACGGCTGAGCCCTTCGATGATGAAATGAAGAGCCGGATTCGGAAGCATAAAGAGGAGCGGGGTGAGCAGTTTATAACGATTGAGGAGCCTTTGTATCCTGAGCAGGCTCTCCGGAATCTGCCTGAGGGAAGTGAGGTTGTATTACTTGACTGTCTGACGGTTTGGGCGGGCAATCTTATGCACTTTTTGGAGGATGAGGGAGAGATCAAACACAGGATTGATTGCTTTCTTGAAGTTTTGCGTCAGCCTCCTTGTGATATTATCCTTGTTTCCAATGAGGTTGGTATGGGCATTGTACCGGAAAATGCCATGGCCAGACGGTTTCGTGATATAGCGGGTATTGTTAATCAGAATGTCGCGGCAATTGCAACCGAGGCCTATCTCCTTTGCAGTGGTCTGGCTCTCAGGTTGAAGTAGCAGGATAAACGATAACATTAATTTGTAACCACATTATGCAGAAAGAGTTGCAGCAGCTTTTGAATGGTATTAACCCTGTTGACCGCTCCCTCTCTGTGGCAGCGCAGGCTCATCTTGATGATCTTACCAAGCCGCAGGGAAGTCTTGGGCGGCTGGAGGAGATCGCTTTGAAATATGTTCTGGCCAGAGGGACTTTGACGCCCGTTCTTTCTAAAAAGAAAATCTGCTGTTTTGCAGCTGACCATGGGGTTGCCGCTGAAGGAGTCTCTGCTTTTCCGGCTGAGGTTACACCGCAGATGGTCTATAATATGCTCAATGGAGGCGCAGCTATTAATGTGTTGACGCGTCATGCGGGTGTGGATCTTGATGTTGTGGATATGGGCGTCAACCATGACTTTGCTGATGCAGCGGGGCTTGTTCAACGAAAGGTGAAGCCTGGAAGCCAGAATATGGCTATCGGCCCGGCAATGAGCGAAGATGATGCCTTGCAGGCCATCCTTAGTGGTGCAGAGCTTGCCGTCGAGGCATGTGAAGCCGGATACCATATTCTTGGAACGGGGGAGATGGGCATAGCCAATACCACTCCGGCAACGGCACTCTATTCTGTTTTGCTTGATATTCCGGTTGAGACCATAACCGGCAGGGGTACCGGTATTGATGATGAGCGTCTGAAGCATAAGATCGGGGTAATCAAAAGGGCTATTGAGGTCAATGCTTCGCGTTCTGCGACGCCTTTTGGTACGCTTGCTGCGCTTGGCGGTTACGAAATTGCAGGAATTGCCGGGTTTATTCTTGGTGCTGCATCACGCAAGGTTCCTGTAGTTGTTGACGGCTTTATTTCTTCCTCAGCAGCAGTTGTTGCTCTGAAACTCTGTCCTGCGGTTGATGACTATCTGTTTTTCAGCCACCTCTCTAATGAGCAGGGGCACAGGGCTGTTATGCAGAAGCTTGGCGCCCGCCCCATTCTTGACCTTGATCTCCGTCTCGGTGAGGGTACCGGTGCGGCGCTCTCGATACAGGTTATAGAGGGTGCTGTTAAAATCTATAATGAAATGGCAACCTTCAGTGGCGCTAATGTCAGCGAGAAAAGTGACGAGTAGGAGATGCTGAGCGGACTTGTTACAGCATTGAGAACCCTGACGGTACTGCCGGTTCCGGGAAAGGATACCGCAAACTTCAGCAGCTCGCTTTTCTGGTTCCCGGTTGCAGGGTTGCTTCTGGGTCTTCTTCAGGTTGCTGCGGGGTACGCAGGATATCTTTCAGGCTGGAATGAACTTTCGGCTGCTCTTGTTGTGCTCAGCGGGGTCTGGTTGACGAGGGGAATGCATGCTGACGGACTTGCCGATCTGGCTGACGGCTTCTGGGGTGGAAAAACGAAGGATGCTGCGCTGAGGATCATGAAGGATCCGAACGTCGGGTCGTTTGGTGCGCTGGCACTTTCAGGTATGATGCTGCTGAAATGGATTGCGGTTCTTAAGCTTCTCTCCCTTGGGGCCTTCGGCTTTATTGCCGCTGGAGTGCTGCTGGCCAGATGGGTACAGGTTATTCTTGCTTCATCGCTGCCCTATGCCCGAAGCGAGGGGGGAACAGCTCACTCCTTTGTGAATGGAGCGGGATGGCGGCATACTCTTGTTACCACTGTCGTGACGCTCATATTTCTTACTGCGCTTCTCCATTTCGACCCCCTGGCTGCAGCTGCTGCGGTGTCGACAGCAATGCTTGCCGGATTGATTATGGGGATGCTGAGTTATCGCAAAATCGGAGGAGTAACCGGTGATGTGCTCGGAGCTGGCAGCGAGTTGACAGAGGTATTTGTCTGGATTGCCGGAGCTGTTTACTCTCTTTATCGCTGATTACAATGTTGTTTTCACTTCTTCCTCTGCCCGCTGAAACTCCATGGCTGTTTTTGCTGTTCCTTCTTTAAAGAACGCCATATTCATTGCAGAACAGGAGAACACCCATGATTGCCGAAAACACCAAGGCTCCGGATTTCACCCTCCCCGATTCAGAAGGCAACAAGGTCTCTCTTTCGGCTTTTACCGGCAAAAAGGTACTGCTTGTCTTCTACCCCGCAGACGATTCTCCGGTCTGTACCACACAGCTCTGCAGCTACCGAGACAACTATACCGAATTCACCAGGCGCGGCATTACTATCCTCGGCATCAGCACCGACTCAATCGATTCCCACAAGCAGTTCGGCGAGAAAAACAGCCTGCCTTTCACCCTGCTCAGCGATCATGAAAAGCGGGTAAGCCAGCTTTACGACGCCATTGCATTCCTCGGTATATCGCAACGTGCTTACGTCCTCATTGACGAAACCGGTACAGTGAGGCTTTCGTTTAACGACTTTTTGCCGCTTTTCTATCAGTCAACACGTGACCTGCTTGCGAAAATAGATGCCATGAAGCCGGAGTAATTCTGCCAGTACCTTTGGGCTTGGTGGGGTTATGGATTTGACAAAGCCTGCATTCTCTGCTGTATTTTGCGATTCCTGGCAGATCATAAAGATTCCGTTCAGATCGGTTTCAGTGTTCGATAAAAAAGTGAATTAATCGAGGAGCCCTTATTATGAAAGGTAGAATAAGTTTGCGCAAAGTCCGGGCAGCTCACCGGGCAGTGAAGCCCATGAAAAAGGTGATGCGCAACCTTTCAAAAACCATAGGGCAGCAGGCCGGTACTCTCCAGCACATCGGAGAGCAGAAAACCGACTTCCCGGCCATAACGGTTTTTGGTTACGATGTAGATCACGAATTTCACATGCCGCTCAAGAGCATTGCTGAATGTGCAGCCCTGAAGGATAAGCAGAAGGTTCTCTGGGTGAATATTGACGGTCTTCATGATGTGTCGGTCATTGAAGCGGTCGGCAAGCTTTTCGATATCCATCCGCTTACCCTCGAAGATATTCTGCATACCGAGCAGCGTTCCAAAATAGAGGACTTTGAACGTTACCTGTTTCTTGTGTTCAAAGCACTTGATTATGATCCTCAAACAGGCGAGATCACTGAAGAGCAGATGAGTCTGGTGATCGGCAGCAATTTTGTACTGACGTTTCAGGAAAAACCGGGAGACATGTTTGACGCTCTCAGGGCGAGGATAATAAACCCCGGGACATCAATCAGAAAGCGGGGAGCGGACTACCTTGCCTATGATCTGATTGATGCTATCGTCGACAGTTATTTTGTTATACTTGAACAACTTGAAAGCCGGATTGAACTTCTCGACCAGGAGCTTTTTGAAACGTCAGGGCGTGACACTTTTGAGTCAATCTATGTAATGAAAAAGGAGCTTATTCTTTTAAGAAAATCGGTAAGACCGATGAGGGAGATCATCAACAGTATCAGCAGGGAACACTATACGGTCATTGATGATGAAGCTACCTGGCCTTTTTTCAGGGATGTCTACGACAATGTCATTTTAATCAATGAAACCATTGAAACCTATCGTGATATAGTTATCGGCATGTACGATACATGGCTTGCCATTGTCAACAACCGGATGAACGAAATCATGAAGGTGCTGACCACCATCGCTACGGTATTTATGCCGCTCTCTTTTCTTACCGGAGTCTACGGAATGAATTTTCGTTTTATACCGGGACTCGAATGGCATTGGGGATTTTTTGCACTGCTTGGATTCATGGTGATGGTTGTTGCCGGAATGATGGTTTTCTTTCGGACTAGAAAGTGGTTTTAGGGTCCCTTTCTTCTTCCAAACCAGCTGCCGGTTTAGGGGGCAATCGCAACCATAATGCTGTGGCGGGGTATGGTTCATGTAAGGAGAAACTTCAGGTACGAGAGTGGCGAAAGTGCGGGGAGTTACATCTATGGATCAGAAGAGTGGCTTATTTCCGGCCTTTTTTCCAGGGAATTCTGTTGCTGCCAAGCAACGAGATTGGCAGTAAGAGGATGCAGAACACGATGTCTCTGACAATCGGACCGATACCGATCTCCTCTTGTCCGAACAATTGGGAAAGAAACTGGGAGCAGCCGCAGTCGTGATCGAGTCCCCTCATTACATTGTTTATCATAGCGGCGATAAAGATAACCATCATGCAAATCATTACAGAGGAACTGAACCGCGAGAACAGGTTGATGAGAAGCATGGTAGCGCACAGAAGTTCACAAAGGGAGACGAGAAGCGCAATGGCGGGGATAAGAAATGAGGGCAGAATCTGGTATTCAGCGATGACAAGACCGAAAAACTTCAGATCCAGGAGTTTTTCAAATCCTGACATGATGAAAAAAGCGCCGAGCAAGAGCCTCAGGGTTGTGATTAATGGTGATGGAAAGCCAAACTTGAACATAGGCGTTCTTGCTTTTCCCTGTTTATGATTTGGCCATGCGCCAGCTTCAAGCAAGTTCTCCTTCCATTGGGAAGCCTGCATGAGCCCATTCGATCAGACCGCCTGTATATACCTTGACATTTTTGTAACCATTTTTTATCAGTTTTTTAGCAACATTTCTGGCATTTCCGCAACTGGCCTCAGTGCAATAGACCACAATAAAGGTGTCAAGGGCTTTTTTCTGCCTGAAATCAGGAAACTGCTCGTCAAACCTGCTTTTGGAAAGAGAAATCGCTCCTTTGATATGTGATTTGTAATAGACATACTCGGAACGTGCATCGACAAAACATACCGAATGACTGTCATAAAGGGCTTTAGTGGCAGAGAGATCGATTTCGCCGGTTCCCCCTTGCGCAACAGCAACAGATGCAGCAGCATGGAGTTGTGACAAGGAAGGGGAAATGCTTGAGAGCAATATAATAACAGCAGCGAACAGCTTTCTTCGTAATGTTTTTCCTTTCATGATGGTTAAAGGCATGGTTTTATTTGGTTTTATATCCTGAATTATTTACCAAAAAACAAATAAAGGGGGTAAAAAAATCCTGACTTCGCCACATAAGCTAAATTCTCAGGTCAGCCGGCTTGTTCCTGCAGGTACCCGGACAAACTCTTTAACTCGTTTTGTTGGGGTTCAGGAATCACCCCAACCTACATAGGTGCATTGAAGGGCGTGTCGTTTTATTGGCGGGGAAGGAGGGGAGACGATAGACCCTCAGGAGTTCGGGGTGACTGAAAAAGTTACTTGCAGGTTCGCACCGGGTTGAACTTCAGGGGAAAGGGGCGTTACAGATTTACCCAATTTTCAATCTGTAACGCCGGTACCCGGACAAACTCTTTAACATTGTTTGTAACAAGAATCAATCCTTCACTGCGGGCATGCGCCGCAATATGAACATCGTTTACGCCAATCTGTTTCCCTGCTTTTGCAAGAACCGCGCGAATAGTGCCGTAATGCTGAGATGCTTTCATCCCATAAGGCAACACCTCTAATCTGCAGCAAAAATCATCTATGGCAGCAAGGTTTCTGCTGACATTACTACTCTTCTCGGCGCCATATATTAATTCTGATAACGTAATAGCTGAAATAGCCATACGATCCGCATTCTTATTAAACACATCCAACACCTCTCTTGGGCGACGCTTCATCGTATAAGTAACAATGTTGGTATCAAGGAGGTAGCGCAGCATTATAATGCCTCGCGCTCTTCCTGTTCCTGTGTATCACGTTCTACCATAAAGTCGTCAGTAACCGTCAGCTCTCCCTGGAAAAAACTATCCCATGTCTGCCCGGCTGGAGAAATTATTCTCTCATTGCCTTTAGCTCGAATATTTACTTTTTTAACGTTTTCAGGCAAACGCAGTTCAGCTGGCAACCTGACAGCTTGAGAACGGTTATTCGTAAAGACGGTGCTGATAGCCATAGTAATTGAGTATAAAGAATTGGATATACCATGTATATATAGCAAATAATAACTCCAAAAACAATGGTTCTTTAAAAGGCATTAAGCACTCTCTTACGGGGCCTTGACAGCAAGCATCTCGATGATGGGCGAGTGCTTTATTGGCGGGTTTTCCACCAGTCGTCCCCGTAATTGTAGAAAAGCTCTTCACCCTTCCGGATATTTCGGAGGGCATAGAGGATCATTTCCGGGCCAAGGGAGCTCTCTTCACGATAGTAAGCGACATTGGGGGTTGAAGAGTGGTTGAAGAGCATGCCGTAGCCCATAACCACAAGCCGGTCGGTTTCAACATTGCCGTAGAATACGTAGTTGACCAGCTCGCCGCCTATATCTCGATCAGTGACCTCAATGGCAGGACATCGCTCGATAATAGCTTCCGCTTTGATGTTTTGCGCTGCAAAGGCACCCCTTCCGCTGACGGTTGAAGCGCTGATCACGACTGCTCCTCTTTTGATGGACGGACGTTTTACTTTGAGAAAAATGCCGATGGCAATACCAGCCGCCAGACCTGAGATGAGGCAGAGAGAAGTGATGACGATAAGGTTTGGTTCCATTGGGTTATTCTAAAGGTCAGATGCTCTCATGGCTGTGACAGCAAAATGTAACAATTTCTTTGATTTTAGCCTTTAGGGATGATGGCTTGTTGGTGATTAATCGGAATGATGGATATGAGTTGTTTTATCGAGCCAAATATTGCCTTATGTTACGAGCAGAGACAAAATGGTATGAACATTTTCGTTAACTGAATTGGAGTTGCTATCGTTATTCAACAACGCCCTCTATCGGTGGTTATTATTGGTGGGGGAGCAGCAGGGATGCTGGCAGCTATTGGCGCTCGACGGGGTGCTGAGGGTGCGGGTATTGAGTGTTCCATAACGATTTTTGAACGTAATGCCCGGACGGGCACGAAAATCAGGATATCAGGGGGAGGGAAGTGTAATGTGACCCATCAGGGGACTCCTGCTGAACTGCTTGAAGCGGGGTTTCTTCGCATCAATGAACAGCGTTTTCTGCGGAACGCTCTTTACGGGTTTTCAAACAATGATCTTCTTGAACTCCTGCATTCGCGGGGAGTTGTAACTGAAGTCAGACCGGACGGGAAGGTGTTTCCTTTAAGCGAAGACGCCTCTTCTGTAGCCATGGCTTTTGAGGAGTTGCTGAAGGAGTTGTCGGTTCAGCTGATCTCTTCCTGCAGGGTAAAGAGTGTTGAGCGAAAGGATGGGTCGTTTATGATCACTACAACCGGTGAGCCATTGAGTGCGGATGTTGTTATTCTTGCTACAGGCGGGGTCTCGTACTCAAAAACAGGCACAACGGGTGACGGTCTTGTGATTGCCCGAAAGCTTGGACATTCAATTAAAGAACCTTCGGCAGCGCTGGGACCGGTTTTTACCCAGAAGGCACCTCCTGCATCTCTTTCTGGAGTATCGCTGCGTTCGGCAGGCCTGGTTGTGTCTGCCGGAGGGAAGAGTATTGAACGACGCGGTGACCTGCTTTTTACGCATCGCGGTTTCAGCGGCCCTGCTGCATTGTCGCTGTCGCGCGATATTGCAGAGCTGTGCCGTGAGTTTGGCAGTGCATCTCTCTTTGCTGATCTTTTTCCTGAGCACACTCCAGCTGAGCTTGATCAACTGCTTCTTTTGCATGCACGAAAACATGGAGCACAGATGGTTCGAAAGTTTTTGCAGACATGCCCGATTGCTCCTCTCAAGAAGGGATTCGGAGAGGCACCGCATGGTACAATACCCACCGCTCTTGTTCCTTATATTATCCGGCACTCTCTTCTTGAAATCGACATAACATGGAGTGGTCTGCACAAAGAGCTGAGGAAGTCGCTGCTTGAGGTGCTGAAAAGGTTTCCACTTGGAACTGTTCGTGCTGTACCGCTTGATCAGGGTGAAGTATCTGCCGGTGGCGTTTCCCTTGGAGAGGTTAATCCGAAAACCATGGAGTCAAGGATTGTTCCCGGGCTTTTTCTATGCGGAGAAGTGCTCGACTATGCCGGCGAAATTGGAGGTTATAATCTCCAGGCGGCATTTTCAACCGGATGGATGGCAGGGTTCAATGCAGTGAAAAAGTGCTGAGGGCCGAGTGCTGAGACGTGAGTGAAGGGAGTTGGCAGTTGGCAAAGGAAGATTCGGGAAATAGGGCTTATGGGACTCATGGGACCTATAGGACTTATAAAGGATGAGGTTGGCAGTCAAGAGTTAAGGGAAAAAATTCCGGGTACTGAAAGGAGTCTTTTCAATTCAGCACCCTGAACTTTTCTTCCTGCCAACTGCCAACTGCCAACTGCCAACTGCCTCTCACGAGCAGGAATAAGCCGGCTCTTTTGTGGCGAGATCCATTTTTCTTAGTTCAAATCTGGTGTGTTCGAGGTCGAAGGTGAATTTCGGGTTGTCGTGAAACATTACCAGTTTCTTGTCGAATCTCACTTTCATGGGGATGCTCACCTTACGCTCATCGCCACAGACGTTGTTTTTAACACCGGGATGAAAAAGTTCGGCTTCCTGTTCCTTGACGGTGACATGCACTGCATGATCGACGGTACTGAGCGCCTCAATTGAGCCATCTTCAGAGAGCTGAACAGAGTTGATGTCGCCGTGTATCCCGTTCGGTTCGTTATCCCAGGAGGTTATGACGCCTATCGGGGTAGAAATATCTATTTTTTTCTGAGGCTCAAACGAGCGGATTGCTCCTGATTCATAGAAAGCCAAGCCTTTACGTACGATTATCTCACCCATCGGGGTTGTAACCGTAAGGGTCTGTCCAGGCCATAGGGTTATACTTTTCAATGCACCGCTTTCGTAGAACTGAAGACCGATCAGCTTGGCTGTCAGTGTTCCAACCGGTGAGTTGAAGGTGATGTCATCGGCAAGGGCGAATTCGTTTTTCCATGACCAGAAACCGCTCAATTTGCCGTCGAGCGAAAATATTCTTTTGATGCTCCCATTTTTATGAAAGGTAACCAGCTCAGCAGGAATGCTGCCAACCGGTGTTTCAAGCATGGTTTGCGACTGCAGGGCAATGGATTTCAACGAACCATCCTTGTAGAAATACATCGGCTTGACTGAGCGTCGTCCCATGTCTTCGGCTTCATATTGCGGAACAAGAGTTCCGTAAGGGGTTTTGAGGCTGTTTGGTTCAGTTACAAGACAGCCATCCGTCTTGCCGTTTGAAAAGAGGCTGCGGAATTCCACTCCTGAAAGGTCGCCGTATATTGTGCTGACTGTAGTCATGATTATTGCATTTATTGATGTGTTGAACAAGCCTGCCCACTTATATCATGGCAATAACCGTGCCGACAATATTTATCCTATTTTAAGTGATTTTAAAATAATCAGTTAATAATTTCCAGCGTATAATATGTCTTTACGGAATACGCACAAATTGGTGGGAATCGGAGGGTGATCTACATTATGGTAGGAAAAAGCCACAGAGTCTTTTGAGACCCTGTGGCAGAATAGAGTGCTTTTATTTACCGTAGAGATGCATTGTATTGACCGGCTTTCCCTGCAGTTTCAGGTAGTAGAAAAGCTGTGCCTTGTGCTGATTAAAATGATCAATCATGCCGAGCAGGCGTTTTCCAAGGTTGACAGGTGTCGGGTCCCACGGTGCCGAAACTTGTTTTGTGGAAAGATCTTCTTCGCTGCAGAGTTTGATAGAGTCCAGTGCAAGCTTTCTATCGGCTGTTAGCTTTTCAAGCGCTTCTTCAATAGAGTTTACAGCTTGAAGCTTCTCAGCCGGGGGAAGCTTTGATTCAGTTTTTTTGTCATTCATATCACTGTGAGCAGGCATTGCCCATTGGCCTGTAGTAAAACCTTTTATTGGCACTCCGCAGGACTGGCTGATGTGAAAGAGCAGTTGTCCTGTGGTCATCCAGTTATTGGTTTCAGACGGTTTCCATGCAAGATCTTTCTGGTCAAGAAGCTTTACAAGACGTTCGGTGACGGTAAAGGTTTCGGTGATTTGTTGTTCTAACAGTTCATGCCAGTTCATATTTAGCGATGTTAAATGTTTTAATGATGTAGAGGCGCTGTTCAGGCTCTCTTATTTGAATTTTGCTTTGGCTTTTCTGAATGCTTTTTTCAGATCGTTCATGGCCATTTCAGCGCCATATTTTACTTCATGCCAGGCATCCTCACTACTGTGAATGAGAACTGTTGTTTTCTCTGAGGCATGCTCCCGCTGCTTTTTCAACTCGTCGATGCGCTGATGAAGGGTTTTTGTGATTTTTTCAGCTTGTTTCTCCAGCTTCGCGATATCTTTGTCCCACGTTCTGAGCGTTCGGCTGAAGTTGTCGATGTAGGTTTTCCGGTTCATGGTGCATTCTTTTATAGTGTTTGCTCATGAGTTAGTCTGATGCGTCAGACAATAACAACCGGCTTACTCCTTTATTTGTTCGTTTTTTCTTAGAAGCAGAATATGCGACTCGATTATTGAGTTACATATGAGCACTATTTACTTTTTGAACAAATATCTTGTGGTGATGGTCAGTTCAAGCTGTTTGGCGTTCAGGGTAAAAACTGAATCGTTGAATTTGGGGCCGCCCATTCCGATTTTTGGGTTGGTGGATATGCCGCATCCCTCTTTGGGCATGCCGAGCCAGTTTTTGTCCATTTTGCCGTTACCGTTTTCATCGTGCAGGGTGCTAATGGCGTAGGTGCCGTAGGGAACGTTTTCAAAGACAAAAGTATCCTCGGTGCTGGTAACTTTTTTAACAAGTGTGGAGTAGGAGATTTCTGGGGTATCGGGGAACCCTTTTTTCGATGCGTAGAGTGACGCACCAAGCATACCCTCAAGGCTTCTCAGCTCTGTTATGTGAACAATGATTTTTCCGGTCTGACTGGGGTCAACAGGTGTTTGAGGAACATTTTCGGCCATAAGCGGGGCAGTAGCACCAATAAAGAGTGTGAGGAGAAGGGTTAGGAGTGATTTCATGGTTGTAAACATTCTTTTTGGGTTTCTGTGAGATCGGTGTTCTTGATTTTTGTTTTTCCGCTTTGGCCTATTGAGCAATATCGATATTCCGAAATTCCCTTACAAGGGTTGGCAGGAAGTTCCCATGATAGCTTCCTGTCAGAATAGAATTTCAAGGTTACCCCTTCGTTACGTATCTTCCTTTCTGGATAGTATCTATTGGGTTGTAGTATCTTCAGTTTCTTTACCTCACTCGTATCAACTCAGTGTGAACTATCAGTGTAACTTTCAAGAGCTTCGGCAGCAATGGGGAGCTTGTCACGAAAATGTCTGGGAAATTGGTGAATATCAAGGATGTTACGTTATCGGTAGCTGATGATGTGGAGGTTTTTCAGCGCAAGTACAAAGAGGTGCTTCATGCCCAGAATACTCTGGTCGACAAGGTTACCCGCTATGTATTGCGGCAGCAGGGAAAACAGATTCGTCCGGTACTGGTCATGCTTTCTGCTAAAATTTGTGGAGGGGTGACAGAGTCCAGTTATCGTGCAGCAATCATGGTTGAGTTGCTGCATTCAGCCACACTGATTCATGATGATGTTGTGGATAGCGCTGAGATGAGGCGGGGTATCGCTTCGATTAATGCTTTGTGGAAAAACAAGATATCGGTACTTATAGGAGATTATCTGCTTTCCAAGGGTCTGTTGTATTCTCTTGAATTCAAGGATTATGGTTTTTTACATATGGTTTCGGAAGCGGTACGCCGGATGAGTGAGGGAGAAATTCTTCAGATCCAGAAAACCCGCAGCTTGGATATTTCAGAAGAGGATTATTTGAGTGTCATTTCAGACAAGACGGCTTCACTGATTTCTTCGGCTTGTGCAATGGGTGCGATGAGTGCTACAACTGATGAGGGTGATATTGCCTCTTTGAAACGGTACGGAGAGTATCTCGGCCTTGCTTTTCAGATCCGCGATGATACGCTTGATTATACGGGGGATTCCAAAAAAACCGGCAAGCAGATGGGGATTGATATAAAGGATAAGAAAATAACTCTTCCTCTCATTTATGCGCTCTCTCGTGCTTCAACTTCTGAACAGAAAGCCATCCGCTCTATTTTGAAAAGTTCGCGTAAACGTGCTGTGAAAAGCAGTGAGGTTATAGCCTTTGTTACCGACAAGGGAGGGCTCGATTATGCGACTCAGGTTGCAGAGGGTTTTGCAGAAAAAGCTGTTGCATCTATTCGTCCCTTCCCGGATGGCGCAGCTAAAACTTCGTTGCTGCAGCTTGTTGATTTTGTGATGAACAGACAGTATTAGAGCCTCTCTGATTATTACAGGCAGGGGTGTTGATTGAACATAAATAACCGTTAACAGTGAGATGAAAAAAAAGGTAGCTATAATCGTTCTTTTATGTATCGGGCTTGTGGTGATAGTCGACAAGGTGGTTATGCCTTTATATATTTCACAAGGAACGGTGAAGGTTGTTCCTGATGTGCTGAACATGCAGTATGAAGATGCTTCGAAGAGATTGCGGCAGGCGGGCTTGACAGCTATAAAAAGTTATCATGTCAAATATCTCAGTGGGGTCGATTCCAATATTGTGCTCTCCCAGATGCCTGAAGCAGGTGTTGAGGTGAAGCCCGGCAGAAATGTCTATTTAGTGGTCAACAAACTTGAAAAACCGAGTTTTCCAATGCCTGATCTTTTAGGCAGGCCCGAATTGGATGCTCAAGAGACCGCTGCCCGTATGGACCTGAAGCTCCAGAATGTCCAGATCAGCTCGGTTACAAAGTCTGAAGAGAATGGAAGGGTGCTGAGCCAGTCAATTCCCGCTCAGACAATGGTGAAAGCGGGTAGTGCGGTATCAATTATTGTCGGACGGTTTGAGGCTTCGGCTGAAGGGATGAAAAAGCTGACTGTGCCCGATGTTTTAGGAATGTCTCTTGATCAGGCAAAACAAGCCGTTGCTGATGCAGGCCTTAAACTGGGAAAGGTCACTACTGAGTATTCAGCCTCCCTTGTGCCCAATACGGTTATCAGCCAGAAACCTGCTGTTAATGCTTACGTGTCGCCTGATCAACTGGTTGAACTGACTGTTGTAACGTCAGAGTAGCAGGGCTTCCAGAGGGTTACTTATAGTTGGCTTTCTTGTACTCATCCCGAAGATCTTTGATGCCTGTTGTTCTATCGTTGCCGTCACTTATAAAGCCGAAATATTCCAGAATGATGCGAATAACCAGCCACAGGCCGGCAAAAAAAATTACAATTGATTCCCGGATAGTCGAGATACTTTTATTTGTCATAAACAGAATTGAATGCTATAAAAAAAGGCCACTCCCATAAGAATGGCCTTTTGAATTCTAAATGGAGAACTGCAACTCAATCGGTAAGATTGTCTTCTGCTTCGTACCAGTCGTCAGTATGGGACCCCTCTTGTTTTCCCTTCTCTTCCCAGCGAAAGTAAGCTGCAAGTCTTATTTTTTCTTTACGCTCCTCCTGAGTCCATTTTGGTTCGGCTTTTTTCCTTTTTTTAGGAGCCTGCTCTTCTTCACCCAGATCCTGTTTTTTTGCCATGATGATTCGTGTTTTTGTTATCAGACCACCTACATGAATATTATATAATTCTTATGAGTAAAAAAAATAATCACTCGAGATGGAAAGCCCTTCAACTGAATTTTTATTGATGCATGCGCTTGCCAAGAGCACTGAAGGATATGACGAGAAGTATTGTTATGGCTTCAATCATCATAAAAATATCTTTTGGTATATAGGCATTGACGGTCAGTCCGCCGTATTCGAGCAGACCGAAAAAAAGAGCTGAAAGCATAATCCATAAGGGGTGTGCACCAGCCAGAAGTGCAACAGCGATTCCTGTAAAACCTATTCCTCCAGTCATTCCCGCTTCATAGTAGTGCTTGTAGCCAAGCAGAATATTTGCAGCCCCAAGGCCTGCTGCAGCTCCGCCGATGCCCATGGCGGTAAGTGTATGCATTCCAGCATTGATTCCCCCATACTTTGCGGCTTCCGGCTGCAGGCCGGTAGCCCGCATTTCAAAGCCGAACCTCGATTTAAAAAGAATAACCCAGAAGAGAAGTGCAACGCAAGGTGAAAGAAGTGCGCTGAAATTCGCAGGAGATTTTGCGAAAAAACCGGTCACCGAGTGAAGCGAAGGAATGACTGCGGCGTCAATGACTGGCGTTGTGTGCACAGTTGACGGCACTGCAAAATGATAGGTCAGCAGGTAGCCTGTAATGCCCTGGGCAATGAAGTTGAGCATGATTGTTGCAATAACCTCATTGACCCCGAAACGCACCTTCAGCACTCCGGCCAGAATCGCCCAACATGCACCGGCTCCCATAGCGGCAACAACACAGAGGGAAACAGCTGAAAGAGAGGGGAGTGTCGGCGGCAGCATTGCGCCTGTCATTGCAGCAGCAAAGGCTCCCATCTGAAGCTGCCCTTCGGCTCCGATATTGAACAGTCTGACCTTAAAGGGGAGAGCCACTGCAAGCCCAACGAGAATAAGGGTTGTCGTTCTGAATAAAACCTGTCCGGTACCATAAGCTGAACCGAGTGTTCCCTGGAGCATTTTCTCGAAAATCATGATCGGATCCCTGCCTGCAATGATAATGATCAACATGCTGACAACGAGTGCCGACATGATAGAGAGAACAGGTATGAGAATCTGGGCGGTTTTGCGATTCATCGTCAACGGGGATTGTTCATGTGATATGAATGCCGATCTCTTTTTTGAACTCATGTTCCGAGTTTCTTTTGAGTGCCACTTCTTGTGCGGTGAATTCGTGGACAATCGCACCTTTGTACATGCAGCCGATACGAGTTGAGAGTGCAATGATTTCTTCCAGTTCCGAAGAGACAAGCAGTATTGCTATACCCCGGTCACGGGCTTCAATAATTTTGTTATGTATCGTTTCGATTGCGCCGATATCCACCCCCCGTGTCGGCTGGGCAAGGATCAGAAGAGAGATATCCGGGCGGTTGAGCTCTCGAGCAAGAACGATCTTCTGCTGGTTGCCTCCGGAGAGGGAGCTGAGAGGCTGGGTTGCCGGTGCTGTGCATTTGATATCATACTCAGCGATCATTTTCAGGGTATAGCGGTTCAGTACATCGCTGTTGAAACCTATCCCGCGGTGAAACGATCGCTCACGGTGCCGTCCGAACAGAAGATTCCCTGAAACAGGATAGTCCAGAATAACAGCATGTCGCAGCCGGTTTTCAGGAGTAAGCGAAACACCCATGAGAGTTATTTCGGCAGGATTTTTTCCGATAAGTGATTTCCCCTTGAGCTTGACCTCACCGACGAGGGATGTGCCCGCAGGAAGAAGGCCATAGAGTGCCTGAAGGAGTTCACTCTGTCCGTTGCCTTCAACACCCGCAATGCCGTAGATTTCTCCTGCTTTGACCTTAAGGGTGAGGTTATGAAGTTTTGTTTCGCCATGTGTAGTGCAGAAACCGATATCCTTTATGTCGAGAACGGTTTTGCCGGGGCATGGCGGTGGATTTTTTACCCTTAACAGCACGCTGCGTCCCACCATCATTTGTGCGAGCTCAAGCTTGGTGGTCGATTTGGCCGGAATGGTGCCAGCAATTTCACCTTTTCTCATGACGCTTATCGTGTCGGCCACAGCAAGCACTTCGTCAAGTTTGTGCGTGATGAGGATAATGGTTTTGCCGTTATCGCGAAGCGTCCGGAGGGTTGCAAACAGATGTTCTATTTCCGATGGAGTAAGTACTGCCGTAGGTTCATCAAAAATCATGATGGAGGCATTACGGAAGAGCAGTTTGAGGATTTCAACCCGTTGCTCCTCTCCGACACTCAGATTTTCCACCATAGCTTCCGGGTCAACCGGAAGTCCGAATTCCAGGGCATGCTTTTGTATACGTGCTTTTATTTCTTTCAGAGGCAGGCGCTGAAACAGGCTTGCATGTTCGTCGCCGAGCATGATATTTTCAGCTACAGAGAGTGAAGGTATCAGCATAAAATGCTGATGAACCATACCGATGCCTGCATTGATAGCTTCACGGGGAGAGGTGAAGTGGACTGGTTTCCCTTGTATATAAACCTCCCCTTCCGACGGCTGAAGCATGCCGTATATAATTTTCGTCAGGGTGCTTTTTCCAGCGCCGTTTTCACCGACAAGGGCGTGAATGGAGCCTTCCTCGATTGAAAGGGAGATATTGCTGTTGGCTGCAAAGTTTCCAAACCTTTTTGATATACCGCTCAAGCGGACAGCAACACCCATTGTTTGTAGATTTTCGGTGGTTTAAACCCAGCTCAGGACGGTTTTAATGGATTCCTTGCTGTCAAGCGCCATTCGGTAGGCAAGTTCAAACTGGGAGACAGGAAAGACATTGGTAAAAAACTTTTCGCTGTCGAGCATCTCGTCATTGAGCACTGTATGTGCCTGCTGAATATGGCAGAGATTGGTAATGCCGGACGAGATGATTGCTGGCTCTTTATGCTGTATCAGACGGTAATCATAGGCCATGATTTCATAATTACCCATCAGCACTATTTTTGCCCCCTCTTTCATCAGACGTACGGCCTTTTCAATCAGCAGAATCCTTCCGGTTGTTTCAAAAATCAAATCATAGCTGTCATTGAAATCAGCAGTGAAATCGTTGATGTCTATGGCAATATGCTCAGCATGGGAGAGCTGCCCTCTGATACTGAAGGTTTCAACCGCATCCACATTCTTAAACCCAATGGTGTAGAGGTACTCCGAAACCATAAGCCCGACTGATCCGAGGCCGAGGATGAGAATTCGCGAAGCGGAGTGCAGCGGAACCTTTTCGACCGCACTGATAACATAGGCAAGAAGCCCGGTGAGAAGGTCACGGTGGATAGGCTGGCGACAGAGCGGGAAAAGATTGGGGCGCGATGTCGGGATGATTTCCGCATGGCAGCCGAAATAGGACTCAACGCCACTCCAGCGGTCGCCCTTGAACGCATAGACAAAATCGCCCGGAACGAGGTCATCAACACCTGAGCCCGTCGCCATCACCTGGCCGATTGACTCGCTCCCCGGCATGATGGGGTAGTGGAAAACCCGGTTTGAAACCGGCTTGTTGGTCAGAAGAAGGCGGTCAAATCCAGGCGTTATGGTGCTTGCAATGGTTTTTACCAGAACATCACCGGGGTTCCCGGCATGGTATGTGGCATTTTGCAGCTTAAGTTTGTTGGCTTTCTGCAAGACAATTGCTTGCGCTTCCCCTTGCATACTCATAGGTAAGGTGGTTTTTTAAAAAGCAGCTATAACTCCGCTCAGGTATCCTGCTTTATCGCAAAGTTAATGAAAGGGAGAAGATAAACATGGGGGCCCAATATGTAAAACTCATATTCTGCAGTACCTGAAAAAGTATTCGTATCCCCCGTAAGTTATTTTCCGTTTATACAATAATCCTGAAGGAGTTGAGGATGCTCAACAGTTCCGCTTTTAACTGCTGGGACAGGGAATCTTCAGGAGGTAACTGGCTGGCGGTTATGACATATCCCTTTCCGTTTGCAACCACTATTCTCTGAAATTGATAGAGCTTGAATGTTGATGCAGTAGAGTAAAAAGAGACAAAACCACCCTGTGTCGCTTCATCGATATCCTTTGTAAGTATTTGCCAGCCCTGTTGCTGAAGAACCTGAACGGTTCTGTTGATGTAGTCGCTTGCGGACATGTTGCCTATGGTTTCAACAACCACGTTTACATTCGGGCGGAAATTAGGGGCCATATCACTCTTTATGATGACCAATGGCATATCCATTGTGGGTGGAAATCCATATTGCTGAAGCAGAGATTTTCCAATTGTGTCGTTGGCATTCCAGCCATTGCCTTCCGGCCAGGCAATCTGAAATTTATAGTTACGATTTACGTAGTTGCTGCCCTGAATTCCATCTCCAATGACGTTGCCTGCCTTCACCGTCTCATTAGAAACCGAAGCCGTACCCAAAAGAGTTTGCGCCGTCTTTATTTCCAATGAGCCTATCTTGACAGTTTCAGCCTTGTTCAGGAAGCGACTTATTTCACCCTTAAACAAGAAGAGGACTGTTATGGTAATTACCCCCAAAACTATCCACTTCACTACACCGGCAAAATCACTTTGGCTTTTTCCTTCATTAGACGCCATGAGTTTGTCTCCTTTCTGGATTGCTAAGTTGTTGTATAGTTGGTTACAGCATTTTTCAGAGATTGAACAGAGAACTCAGAACCCAGGATATCAAACTGATAACCAGCGATCCTGCCACTGCCCACCAGAAACTGTCAATAGTAAATCCTCCGACAATCGAAGCGGAGAGCTGAAGCAGAAGAGCGTTGATGACCAGCAGGAAAAGGCCAAGCGTTACAATGATAAAAGGTATTGACAAAAAGACCAGCACCGGTCTCAAAACAGCATTGACCAGACCGAGAACCAGTGCAACAAGAACTGCAGCACCAAAACTTTTAATATGAATGCCGCTCAGTATATGCGCAGTCGCATAAACCGCCAAGGCATTGATCAACCATTGGATCAGAATGTTCATCGTCGTCGTCTCCATGATTATGTTCAGGCATCTCTTTCTGTTGTAATGTAAGAAAGTATCTTAAAATAAGTCTCATAGGTCATATAGGACGTATAGGACCTATAGCCGTAGGGTCACGGGTTATTTCAGAGTTAAAAATAAATGTTCAGCACCCGAACATTCGAGTGCACTTAACCCCAGTTTTTTGGCGCTGGCTTTCCATCCTTCTATCACAGAACAAACATTCCTCACTTTCATTCTGGCACGTTCAGTATCTATCTGGTAATATGCAGCAGTTGCAATAACTCTCTCCAAATCGGGTTTCCGGTTATAGAGATCGAATGAAAGGACGTGTTCTTCTTTCTTGAACGAAGGGTTCATGTCAAAGGCCGGTGCCAGACGCCAGCCGGAAGGAGTGCGGATAAATCCGTGATTGCGCAAGTGGTCGTCACGATTTGCTGTGGCGATATTAAAAACTACTCTGGTGAAAAGTTCTTCGAGATCATCAGTAATATATTCAACAGCCCCATAGGTGGCGATGAACTCTGCAAGCTCAATATAGCTGGCATCTTCTGTGTCTCTACGATTGAGCATTGTCATCGCTGAGGCAAAAAAAAGACGCCCAGTGCCGTTTCGGTCAAATCGTCTCACTAAAAACGTTGAGTATCCATCGCCAATACGGATCAGGCGAGATGGCGGCAGAGTGATTCCACACTGATTCGCCATGTCGTGAAGAAGCTTTTCCCATAGGGCAACATCGTAATCATCATCTGCGGAAGGAAATTTTGCAATCCATAGCGAACCGTCCTCATCGATCAGGTTGGCTTTTGGTCGGGCGCCACCGAGTGATGACCCCGGGGCAACAAGAACTTTCAACCACTCTTTAAGTTTGCCTGAATCATTTTGTTTCTTTCTGGTCAACTCATAAGCAATTTCCTGCAACTCTGCAATTTTGGCTATTGGCGGCGCTGATAACGTCTCATTTGCGAGATAAACAGTGTCGTTTGGTCGGGTAAAGCGCAAGGCTCCCATTCGGGTGCAATCCTGCACACCAAGCAGGAAATCCCAGGCATCAAGTGTGCGGGGTGTACGTTTTTCTTCTATAGCATCAATGGACTCTCGTCGTTTCATTAAAATCTGTCCCCATCGATCGGGGCAGGAATCCATAAAGACGCCGAAATTAGAGTTTTTTGGGAAAAATTCTCCAGCCTGGAGATCAAGTTCCGGATCCATTTGAAATGCATGCGCATGTTTCAGCCACAATGTGTCATACACAAAATGCACGCTTCCTCGAACTCCACGAGTGAGTCGGCCTATCAACTGACATGGACCGAAAGCAGGGTCGTCAAGCCAGACCCATAACAACTCACCCTCAGGTTTCTTCATGAGATTCTCCTGCAGAAAGTTTTCTTCGAGGGGCTCTTTTCCTGTTGGGGAGTGATTCATCCTGCAGGCGACGTCCCAGCAGGTCCTCTTTTGCTATGAATGCAAGATCTTCAAGCAGGCCGAGAACTCGAAGAACCTGAACATAGAGGCCTATGGCAACTGATGGATCACCGCGTTCGATTTTGTAGAGTGTTGGTCGGGAGATGTTTGCCCTGGCACAAACAGTTTCCATCGAAAAACGACGGCGGAGCCGGGCATCCATGAGCCGCTCTCCCAAGGCCGACATCTCTTTTGCCGAAGCAGGATACAATGTTAGGGATCGATTATTCATAACGATAATATACGCTTACATAAAATATATTTTATGATAATAATAATTATCGTTAACTGTCGAATGAAAAACGCTCATGATTTGCTTTGCTACTGGCTCATGCGTAATTCTTCTTGGGCATTGCAAGAGATTGAATGTAACTTTCAGGTGTACTTTCAATCAGAGAAAGCATAATTTTTTTATAAAGCAGGAGATATGTTTATGAAAACGAGAAAAGCTCTGGTCTGGTTGTTTTCAGTTGTTGCAGTATGTTCTTTGTTGAGCTTCAACGTTCTTGCCGAGGACATTACATCAGCAGCCAAAAAGCATGAGCCGATTGCGCAGGAATTGGTTACGATGGTTGAGCATAATGCGGAAATAAAAAGCATGCTTCTTCATTCGATTGAACGGGCAAATGCCATCAATCCGGACAGAGTCACCAACCCGGCAAAGACGTTGGAAGAGTATTATGCTTTTGTGGACTGGGCGGTAAAAGCGATGCCTTGGTCTGTTTTACCTAATCCACCATATTCAACGCTGTACGACAAAATTGATCAGAGTCTTGATTATTTCTACTTCGTTAACGATCAGCCGCTTTCAGAATTAAAAGGTAAAGGGTATTACAATAATTCGTTGCAATACCATGAACCGTATCGAACGTGGCTCATCAATTTTACAAAAGACTGGGGGGCGTATTTAAGCAAAGAGGGGTCGTGGAAGGATGAGTATTACAAAAAAGCTTTGGAGGATAAAAGTTTCGGACTGGATAAAGGGTGGTATGAAGATCATGCAAAGTGGAAGACATTCAATGATTTTTTTGCCAGATACCTGAAATCTCCTGATCAACGCCCGATAGCATCTCCAGATGACCCGTCAATCGTAGCGTCTCCTGCTGACTCAAAGCCTCAGGGTACATGGAAAATAGATAAGAGCTCCAATATTCTGCATAAGGGAGGGGTTACAATAAAATCCAATGTTTTTAAGTCTGTTCCGATACTTATTGGGGAAGGGAGTGCATACAGAAATTCATTTGCCAATGGGACATTAACGCATACTTTTCTTGATGTAAACGATTATCACCGGTATCATTTTCCGATTGGCGGGACAATAAAAGAGGTTCGCATTATTGAGAGCGACGATGCGGTGGGCGGAGTTATAACATGGGATGCAAAGACCAAAAAATATCTTCTTGACTCAAACAATCCCGGCTGGCAGAATATTGAGACACGTGGTTGCGTCATTATTGATACTAAAAAGTATGGCATGGTAGCATTGTTGCCAATCGGGATGTCGCAGATATGTTCAGTTAATTTTGAACAAACGGTCAAGGTTGGTAGTACGGTCAAGAAGGGAGATATGCTTGGGTATTTCCTGTTTGGAGGTTCCGATTTCGTAATGCTCTTTCAACGCAAGGTTGATTTTACATTAACAGCTCCTAAAGTAAGCAATGGTGGTTATAACCATATTTTGATGGGCGAAAAATATGGTGAAATTGCCCTTAAAAAGTAAATGGAATAGTCGGGTATACTGAAGAACGTCGACGATTGGTCAGATATTCAGCTCTTCAAGAGCCTCTTGCAGGGTTTTGCAGCCGGCGATGGTTATCGGGAGTTTGAGGAGTGCTGGCTTCAATTCGCGGGTGTTGGCTTCGGGGAGGACAATTCGTTTGAAGCCGAGATGGGCAGCTTCCCTGATACGACGTTCGCTGTCGCTGATGGCTCTGAGTTCACCGGCAAGGCCGATTTCACCACAGCACACGGTTCCTGGGTCAACGGGCCGGTTCATGAGTCCAGAGGCAATGGCGGCTGCAATGGCGAGGTCGGCAGCCGGTTCAGCAAGTTTCAGGCCACCGGCTATTTTTACAAAGACGTCCTGTCCCCAGGTTTCGATCTTAAGCCGGTTTTCAAGCACGGCGAGGATAATCGACATGCGTTTCAAATCGAACCCGGTGCTGATGCGTTGCGGCATTGAGTAATTGGTTTTTGATACAAGCGCCTGAACTTCCACCAAAAGAGCCCTTGTGCCTTCAATGGCCGCAAGTATCGAATTGCCGGGAACGTCAGTCCGGCGCCCTGAAATAAAAAATTCAGAGGGGTTGCTGACCTCTTCAAGGCCGGTTTCGTCCATGCGGAAGACGCCGATTTCATTGGTGGAGCCGAAGCGGTTTTTAACCGACCGTACAATGCGGTAGCGCTGGTATCCTTCCCCCTCAAACTGCAGCACAGTGTCGACCATGTGTTCAAGGGCTTTTGGCCCGGCAAGAGCTCCCTCTTTGGTGATATGTCCGATAATCATCAGGATGACGTTCTGCTGCTTTGCTGCACGGATCAAGGTAGCCGCGCACTCCCTGATCTGGGTAATGGTGCCTGCGGAACTCTGGTATTCGTCTGAATGGATGGTTTGAATGGAATCGATAATAACCAGGGCCGGCTTTTCACGTTCAATGACCGCAAGAATCCGCTCAAGGTTGACTTCAGGGATCAGCCAGAGGTTGTCGGCCTTTATGGAGAGCCTTCGTGCACGTTCACGGATCTGGTTCGGCGACTCTTCACCGGAGATATAGAGCACTTTTGCGGGTGCAAGTCGAGGGGCCAGCTGCAGCATCAGGGTTGACTTTCCTATGCCGGGTTCTCCGCCCACAAGCACCGCGGAGGCCTGCATGAGCCCTCCTCCAAGTACCCGGTCGAGCTCTCCGATGCCTGTCATAATGCGCTGGAACTCTGAAGGAACACAGTCATGCAGGTTCTGGACAATGGCAGCACCTTCCGGAGCGCCCTTCTGACGGTTTTTCTGTTCAGGTTCAATACGGGTTTCCTGCAGTGTCCCCCAACTCTGGCACTCAAAACATTTACCCTGATACTTCAGTGAAACGGCACCGCAGTTTGAACAGATGTACTTTGTCGTTGTTTTAGCCATTATGGATCAAAGACCGTTGAAGCGCTGGAAGGAGAGCAGCGTGTTTTTCATGAGCATGGCAATAGTCATCGGGCCGACTCCGCCAGGTACCGGGGTGATGGCAGAAGCGATCGCCGATACTCCATCGAAATCCACATCGCCTACAATGCGGCAGCCGCTTTTTTTTGCGGGATCATCAATGTAGTTGATGCCGACATCTATCACTACGGCGCCCGGTTTGACCATATCGGCGGTTATAAATCCGGCATGGCCAACAGCTGCGATGAGAATATCTGCCTGTCTGGTGAAGAATGGAATATTTTTGGTAGCCGAATGGCAGATGGTGACCGTGCAGTTTGCAGCGTCGAGTTTCTGCAGCATCAGGTTCGCCATAGGTTTGCCGACAATATTGCTGCGACCGACGACAACACAGTGTTTGCCTTGGGTCTCAATCTTATACCGATCCAGCAATTCCAGGATTCCATAAGGCGTAGGGCTTACAAAACATTTGTCGAGATCTCCCATGACAAGGAGGCCGAGGTTTTCAGGATGAAATCCGTCAACATCCTTGGAAGGATTGATGGCGAGCGTGACGGTTAATTCATCAATGTGCTCTGGAAGAGGCTGCTGCACAAGAATGCCGTGGACGGCCGGGTCATTGTTCAGTTCGTGAATGGTATGAAGCAAAAGCTCCTGGGTTGTTTCGGCAGGCATTTCAATCAGGGTGGAAATCATCCCGATCTCTTTGCATGTTTTAGCTTTATTGCGTACATAAGCCTGCGAGGCTTGATCCTGGCCGACAATGATGACTGTCAGACCTGGAACTTTGCCTGTAACAGCTTTGAAGCTCTCAACGCTGGCTTTCAGTTCATTTATCAGGTCCAGAGAGACCTTTTTCCCGTCGATAATGAGCATGGCTGGTTTTACGTGGTTGCGATCTATTGTGTTTTCAACAAGCTTTTTGCTTGTCCAATATAAGGAGCTCGCAGCTATGAAAAATTTATCGAGGCACTGAATCTGAAAAAAATACGTTCTTACAGATTCTCTATCTGATGATTTTTGCCCAGGGAAATTTCATGACGCTTTTATTCAAACAAAGATAGCCCTTTATGAGTATGGTTTCTATAGGTGATGTTCTTGTCGACAAGGATGTGATTCAGGCTTTGTTCTCCTGCGATTTTCATGAGTGCAAAGGGGCGTGCTGTGTTGAGGGGGAGCTTGGAGCTCCGTTGTCGGATAGTGAAGCTGAAGAGCTTCAGCATCTGCCTGTTGAGTTCTTGAGGATGCTTCCTGAAAAGAGTGTTAAATATCTTAACCGTCACGGAAGTGTAGAGGTCTATCAGGGACGGCAGTATACCAGAACCATTGATAGTCGGGAGTGTGTTTTTACCAGTGTTCGCGACGGAATAACCGTTTGTGCCATTGAAATTGCATTTCGCGATGGTCTTTTGAACTTTGACAAGCCATTATCGTGCCAATTATTTCCGATAAGGGTAAGAAAAAAGTTTGGTTTGGACTATCTTGTCTATGAACAACACTCTATGTGCCGCTCTGCCCGGAAAGCCGGAGCCGAACGACAGGTAAAACTTATTGATTATGTTCAACAAGCTCTCAGTCAATTGTATGGCAGTGACTGGATAAAAAGTTTGAAAGCATTTATTGATGTGTCTCCCATGAAGTAATGTCAGAAATCAGGCTTCAACAAAAACAAAAGCTGCTTCTTTCTGCTCAGCAGATTTTAAGCAGTCAGCTCCTTCAGCTTCCGATGTTGAATCTGGAACAGCGGATTTACGAAGAGTTACAGGAAAATCCCCTGCTGGAAGTTGTTGAAGAGCGAAAAGATACCGCTGGTGATGTTGCTGATGATAGTGACAGGGAAGAGAGTGACGATATGTTTGATTCGGTTGAGCGCTTCAGTAAAAGTTCGCTGAAGGATCGCCACGATGCACCCTCTTCAGGAGTGCACAGTGAAGGGCGGCTGAGTTTTACCGGTGATAGCGGCTCAAAGGAGAGATTCTTTCAGGCGGTTCAGCATGACAGCTTTCATGAAATACTGCTCAAACAGCTGGCCCTGCAGGAAGGAGTTGGCCGTCGTGAAGTGATGATAGCCCTTGAGATTCTCGGCAACCTTGATGGCGATGGTTATTTTACGGAAGAGTACAGCGTTATTGTTGATGCTCTTGAGCTTGAAGGTATTGACGTCACCAAAAAAGAGCTTGAGAGGGTTTTACGTAAAATCTGGTTTCTCGATCCACCCGGAGTTGCCGTAAAAGGGTTGCGTGAACGGCTTCTTGTGCAGCTTGAGTTTAGTGCGGGCCGGTATGACCCGGCAACCTATAAAGTTGCGACCAGAATTCTCCGGGATCATTTTGATGATTTTCTGCACAGGCGCTATGAACTGCTGCTTAAAAGGCTGCCGGATCCCATTGACAGGGTTGAATCGGCTATTTCCATTATAACAGCTCTTGATCCCCATCCCGGAATTTTTCAAGACGAAGGCGGGCATTATATCACCCCGGATTTTGTAGTGAGCTATGAAAACGGTGAGCTTACAGCAGTGCTCAATGACAGAAGTGCTCTTTCTGTAAAGGTAAGTGATGTTTATCTGGATCGATTGAAAAACAGGAAAGGCCCAAAAGATGAAAAGCAGTTTATCCGCAAGAACCTTCAGCGCGCTAAAGAGTTTACCAGTGCCATTGAAACAAGGCGACAGACCCTTATAAAGGTAATTGAAGCCCTGATGAAGATGCAGTATGGATTTTTTGTTTACGGGCCTGAGCGGGTGGTTCCTCTTGGCATGAAAACCATAGCAGCTGAAACCGGTCTTGATATATCGACCATCAGCCGGGCAGTTAACGGCAAATATGTTCAGACCCGTTTCGGGGCTTTTGAATTAAAGTATTTTTTCAGCGGGGGCTTGTCGACAGAGGAGGGAGACGATTTGTCGAGCAAGATTATCCGCCAGTATATCACTGATATGGTTAAAGAGGAAGATTCAGCTCATCCACTGAGTGATGACCGAATGACTGAGATGTTGATAGAAAGGGGAGTGCATATTGCTCGAAGAACGGTTGCAAAATACCGTGAACAAATGCAAATTCCAGTTGCAAGATTAAGAAAAAAAATATTTTAATTGATGAAGAATAACCAGAAACCACTGATCCGTTCAACCACAGTGATCGGTGTTATAAGGGATGGGAAGGCGGCACTTGGAAGTGATGGCCAGATGACCCTTGGCAATACTATTCTCAAACAATCGACTCGTAAAATAAGACGATTGTATCAGGGGCGTCTTGTTGCCGGGTTCGCCGGTGCTACGGCCGATGCGGTGACCCTTCTTGACCGGTTTGAAGAAAAACTTGAGGCGTTTAATGGAAAGCTGGATCGCGCTGCTGTTGAACTTGCCCGGGACTGGCGGACTGACAAGTATCTCAGAAAGCTTGAGGCAATGCTCGCTATTGTCAGCAAGGATAAGGCTCTTATTATTTCCGGAACAGGTGATGTGATTGAGCCTGAGGATGGTATTGTAGCTATTGGCAGTGGCAGTATGTATGCTCTTGCTGCCGCACGTTCGCTCATGAAACATTCTGCTCTTTCGGCAAAGGATATTGTCCATGAGAGTTTGAAGATAGCTGCCGATATCTGTATTTATACCAACGATCATATTGTTATTGAAGAGGTCTAAGCATGTGCATTGTAACTTCGGCAACGACGGCGGAGGGAGATGTTTTTTTTGTAATTCACAACTTGCAGCATGGAAATTACTACAAAGGGTCAGGGGAATGTTTTTGTATCGCCCGAAGCCAATAGCGGAATAAACAGTTCAATTGCAGCCACTAATCTGACTCCTAACCAGATTGTTTCCCAGCTTGATAAATATATAATCGGCCAGAAAGATGCGAAAAAATCTGTTGCGATAGCGTTGCGCAACAGGCTTCGCCGCCAGCACGTGAGTGATGAGTTGCGTGATGAAATCATGCCCAACAACATTATCATGATCGGCCCTACCGGCGTGGGAAAAACCGAAATTGCCCGCAGGCTTGCCAAGCTTGCAAGAGCGCCGTTTGTAAAGGTAGAAGCTTCAAAATTTACTGAGGTGGGCTATGTCGGCCGCGATGTCGAGTCGATGATTCGTGATCTTGTCGATCAGTCTGTTGCGATGGTCAGAAGTGAGAAGTCAGAAGAGGTTCGCGAAAAAGCAGCACTTCTTGTAGAAGAGCGCCTGCTCGATATTCTGCTTCCACCTCTTTCTTCAAGCAACTCCCAGGATAATGAAATGCTGAATGAAGAGGATGCTCCAGCGCAGACATCGGCTGATGAACACGATAAGTCGCTTGAGGTTAATCGCCGAAGCCGCAAAAAAATGCTTGAACGGCTTCGCAATGGAAAGCTCGAGGACCGACAGATTGAAATGGATACAACCGGCGATAATCCCGGCGGGATGATGCAGGTATTTGGCCCTCTCGGCCAGATGGAGGAGATCGGGGGAATCATGCAGGACCTTATGAGCGGGCTCCCTCGCAAACGCAAAAAAAGAAGGGTTTCAATTGCCGAAGCCCGCAAGCTTCTCGAACAGGAAGAGGTACAGAAGCTTATTGATATGGACAGTGTCGTCAAGGAGGCTATCAACAAGGTTGAGCAGTCAGGTATTGTTTTTATTGATGAGATCGATAAAATTGCAGCTCCATCGTCCGGAGCCGGCGGTAAAGGGCCTGATGTGAGTCGTGAAGGTGTTCAGCGTGATCTTCTGCCTATTGTTGAGGGTTCCAACGTTGCAACCAAACATGGCATGGTAAAGACTGATCATGTGTTGTTCATTGCTTCCGGAGCGTTCCATGTTGCAAAGCCTTCTGACTTGATTCCTGAGCTTCAGGGCCGTTTTCCGATCCGCGTTGAACTGAAAAGCCTGACGGAGGAAGATTTTTATCTTATTCTCACACAGCCTGAAAATGCCCTGATCAAACAGTATTCAGCACTGCTTGCGACCGAAGGTGTTGACTTGACATTCAGCGATGGAGCTATCCGGGAGATTGCCAAAATTGCGGCAAGGGTTAATGAAAGTGTTGAAAATATCGGCGCAAGAAGGCTGCATACCATTATGACGAATCTCCTTGAGGAACTGATGTTTAATATTCCTGAGAATTTTTCAGATGAACATGTTGAGATTGATGAAACCATGGTGAAAGAAAAACTGAACCATGTTGTGGCCGACAGAGATCTCAGCCAGTATATCCTGTAAGATTTATTTTTTATCTATGGCTGATCAGGTGTAACTGGCCTGATCGGTCACAACCATCATGATAACCGCGATGTCAATACTTGTTCTTAACGGCCCGAACCTCTCACGGCTCGGAAAACGCGAACCGGCAGTTTATGGCTATCAGACTCTTGATGATATCAATCGCGGCCTTGTGGAGAGTTTTCCTGATGTGACCTTTGATTTTTTTCAGTCTGAAGATGAAGGCGCTTTGCTGGAAAAACTCTTTCATATCGAGGATAAGGGCGGCTACAGGGGTGTTCTGCTCAATGCCGGAGCATTTACGCACTACTCGATAGCGCTTCGTGATGCTATCAGCGGTGTGGCCATTCCGGTTGTTGAGATCCATCTTTCCAATATTTTTGCCCGTGAGGAGTTTCGCCGCACCTCAGTTATTTCTGAAGTGTGTGTCGGCGTCATCAGCGGGTTCGGAGCGAACAGCTATCATCTTGGGGTAAGGGCTCTTCTGGGGATTTCCAGTAAACCGTAAAGCTACTACTCATTCGTAAGCTTTTTCAAGAGTGCGCGCATTTCCTCAATGCGTATTTTATCAGTTTCAAACAGGATTGGCTTCTCCAGAGCGGTCTTCATTAAAACTATTGCTTCCTCTTTGTTTCCTGAATCAATACAGATTAACGCCAGTTCATGGTAATTCCTGATGATTCTGGAATCATGGCTGATTGCTTTCCGAAATGCTTTTTCAGCCAGAGTAAAATCGCCCTTCGGTACCTCTCCGAGGAAGGCATTGCCAACCATTCTTTTGAACCAACCTATTTTCGCGGCTTCGCGGTAATAAGAGCCGAGCATCGAAAGAGCAGTTTCATCGTTTGGATTTAAGCGAAGAGCCGTGTCAAGTTCACGTTTTATCTCTTTGGCGCGTTTTAATTTTTCCTTGGTGCCGATTTTGTCAGCCATCATTCCGAGTGATGCGGCAAGCCAGGTATGCCCTTTACCATTGAGACTGTCAAGAGAGATGCAGGTGCGTGCATATTCAGCAGCTTTATGGAAGTGATGCATCCGTGCATCAGAGTTTCCCGGCGGAACTGCTTCTCCAAGGCTTACATGCAGTCGTGCCATTTTCCAGTTGAGATCCGCATTTCCGGGGTTATTGCGAAGCTCCAAGGAGTATAGAGAATCAGCTTTTGGATAGTTCATGTGCCATAACGCCTCGTCCGCGACCTCAACTGGCGTTGCTGTTCGTATGACTTTTGCTGCTTTTCCTGGTTTTGCAGAAACTTCTGTTAAAGGTGCCGTGAACAAAAAAAGAAGAAAAAGAAAAATCCGTAGATAGCTAAAGGCTTGACGATTTTTATGGGTTTGCATTTTTGTTATTTGAACCATATGGACTCAGGGTATTTGTGGTGAAGCTGCTTGTCAAATCCAAACCATTGGCCGGACGGTAACAGCATCATCAACACGGAAAAAATCATAAATGGCGGAAGGGTAAGGTTGTAAAAGCCACCGGCAGCAAAGTTAAGCACCAGAAATAAGGCAAGAGCAGCATGGACCCTGACAGCAATACCAAAGAAAAGCGATAGGCCGACAAAAAGTTCCACGACAGTAACAATCCATGCAATCGGAAATGCTAACGGAATAGCAAAGTGCTCAAGATAGCTGGACTGGAATGATCCGGCCGGAAGCTCGGCAAAACGCTTTGCGAAAAAGTCATGCATGAGGCCACTCCATAACCACCCTTTTACCAGCTTATGCCAGAAGCCATAGAGAAAAAACGCGGCAAAGAGATAACGTCCTGCAATAAAAAGAATAATCCCGGCGCTCTTTAGAGGATTCTGTTTCATCTTTCTGTTATTGTTGTTGAGGGCCTTCTGCGTTGATATCGGGTGTTGTTACAACCTTATTAGAGTGCCAAATGTTCTCAAAACTTGCACTACATACAGGGTATGAAATCACGCAGTAACATATCATACTAATGTTCGTTAGGAGACCTGTTGCGCCCGGTAATAAATTTATAAATATAAATAAAGCAAAAAAAAGTCATCCTTCCCGCAAATATAAGTTTTTCCATCAATAGAGTTTCACCGATCCGGCAGTTTCAACCGTAACAAGGGCCGGTCAGGAGGTAATTGTTATCGGAGGATTGATCATTCAATCCGGTGCGAAATGAAGGTCAATCTGTAAAGCGGGTGCTACCGGTTTGTCACGATATTTGCATGAAAGAGAATGCCAAATATTGCACCAAACCCTTGCCATAGTCAGCTCATCGGGTGTCTTGCTATTTGCAAGGCTCAATACTGTCTGGAGGGTTGTAGGGCAGGGTGAAGGTGAAGGTGCTTCCCTTGCCCTCAACTGAGTCAATCCGGATGGTGCCGCCAAGCATGGTAACGTATGCTTTGGTTATGCTCAAACCAAGTCCGGAGCCTTCCATTCCTTTTGTCAAGGGGTTATTGACCTGAATGAATCGTTCGAAAATTTTTTCATGCATGGCAGATGGTATACCGATGCCGGTGTCTTTGACATAAAACTCAAGCGTACCATTGACCCTCGTATAGCTAATTTCAATCCAACCTTTAACAGTGAATTTCAAGGCGTTGTTGACCAGATTGGTGAGTATCTGGGTGAGCTTGGCGTGGTCGGTCAGGATGATGCTTTCGCTATCTGCAAGCCCTGTATTACACTTCAAACACAATCCTTTTTTGCGGATTTCAAGTTTGAAAAAGGCGCAAAGATTCTGCAATAGCTTGTTGACGTTGGTATCCACCTGTTTTACCATGGTCTCTCCAGCTTCAATGCGCGCAATATCGATGAGTTCATTAATGAGCTTCAGAAGGTGCAGGCTGCTTTGATGAATGAGGTCAGTATACTCCTCCGATTCCTGCTTGGACAGTTCAGGGTCCGTAAGCAGTTCGGTTAAGCCGAGAATACCGTTCATCGGGGTTCGCAGCTCATGAGTGATGGTGGCAAGAAAGGCTGATTTTAAGCGATCGGCTTTTTCGGCTTTTTCTTTGGCGGCTACCAACTCTCCTTGCATCTGTTTCTGCAGGGTGACATCATGAATAATGGCATAGAACAGTTCTTTGCCTTCAACATTGATCTTTGTTATGAAGGCTTCGATATCACGAAGAGAGTTGTCTGCCATGCGGTGCTGGAACGCGAAGGGAAGTTTTGTCGATATCCTGTGCTTCTGGATTTCGATCATCGCCTGTTCCGGAGGAGTTATATTGATACCCCTCAAGTTCATGGTGCAGAGTTCTTCAATTGTCCAACCATAAAAATCGGCAGCAGCCTGGTTGGCATTGATGATGTCAGCGGTGGCAGCTTCAAGAACCAGTTTCACCGCGGAATGCTCTGCGAAGAGGGTTTTAAATCTTTTTTCGCTTTCCATCAGGGCGATGTCTGCTGCCAGCTTTTGTGCAGTGAAATCGGTGCCTATACCTATGAGATAAGGGATGCCGTTGATCTGTATTTTTATGGCTGTGAGTTTATGCCAGCAAAATTCAGGCCCTCCGTGGATAAGAATTCTAAATTCATGGGAATCTTCATTGCCTGTTTCCATTACATACTTGAATCGTTCTTCGGCAAGTGCCCTGTCATCGGGGTGAATGGTCTCGAAACCAAAGGTGCTCGACATTTCGCTTTCTGATTTACCGATAACAACATCCCGCTGATACGCATTCCACTCGACATATCGCCCTTCGGCATCAAGCATGAAGAATGCGCTTGGAATCTGCTCGATAAGGAGACTGCTGACAATATGGAACTTTTGAGCTTCGTTTTTTGACTTCTTCAGCTCAGTAATATCCTGTCCAGTAACATAAAACCGTGAAATTGTGCCGTCGGAATCACGGATGGGGTAAATCGTATGGCGAATAAACAGCCCGTCACGTTTGTCTTCAAAAATGACCCGTTTTCCACTCCGGAATGCCTCTGCTACTTTTTCTCTGCAGCTTGCGGCCAATTGTGGGGATAAAAAATCAAAAACGTTACGATTGATAACCTCATGAACTTGTTTGCCAAATATCGCAGCAAATGCCTTGTTTGCTTCAAGGATAGTTCCAACCTGCTCGATAATAAATGAGGGCTCAGAGTTATCAAATGCAGCGAGGAGCGTTTTGTAACGATGCTCAAAACTGCCGTTACTCTCGGATGTATTATCACGGTTGTTCTGCATGTTAGGGGGCACAATGTAAGATGGCAAGAATATATGTATCAACATCAGGTTTCCTAATCTCACCCGTGTCGTTCAATAATAATCTTAAAAGCTGTGGCGCATATCGTCTCTTTATGTCCTGTTCCTGTGATATTTTTTTGCTTTCTGGGGGTGTATCGGGGTCACTACTGTCCGGTTAAAAT
>SESF01025180.1_pt1 | contig 83832 bp, 61 predicted proteins | sample 3171521 | NCBI WGS metagenome assembly SESF01 (sample SAMN10866945, study PRJNA518727) | freshwater metagenome | biome: subpolar coniferous forest; feature: holomictic lake; material: water; isolation source: holomictic Lake 227, 6 m and 8 m depth | place: Canada: near Kenora, Ontario | collected...
ATTACATTGAAGCATTAGGACGGTATATGAAAGCAAAACGAATTTCAATGGACTGATAATCAGTCACAATAAATAATTCATTTAAATCATTAAGATGAAAACTCATTCTTCACAAAAAAGTCTGAATCTTGCTCTGGCGGGTTTAGTTTCGGTTTCGTGTTTTGCAAAAACGGAGAAAAAAGCGCCTGAAAAACCTAATATTCTCTTTATTGCCATCGATGATTTAAAGCCAATTCTGGGCTGTTACGGAGACGAATTAGTGAAAACACCCAACATCGACCGGCTGGCAAAAAACGGAACGGTTTTTCTTCAAAACTACTGCCAACAAGCCGTTTCGGGTCCAACGCGCGCCAGTATCATGACCGGTATGCGCCCCGATTACACCGGTGTATGGGATTTAAAAACCAAAATGCGCGACGTGAATCCGGACATTTTGAGTTTGCCGCAATATTTAATCACGCAAGGCTATAGCACTCAGGGAATTGGTAAAATTTACGACCAGCGCTGCGTGGATAAAAAAATGGACGAACCATCGTGGAGTGTGCCATATTATAACTATTTTAAAACAGAACAAAAATATTATTCACCACAAACCGGTATGCCGGCTCTGGGTTCATATCAGTTGCCCGAAACCAAAGCACTGGCCGAAAAATTTCGCAAAGAAGCCGTTGAAAAAGGTATAGCAGAAGATGAAATTGAAACCTACGTTTCTAAGAATGTTAAGCCTTCTGTAGAATGTGCCAATGTGCCCGACAATGCCTACAACGACGGTGCCAATGTAACAAGAGCCAAGGAAATTCTGCTCAAACTAAAATCGAAAAAAAAACCTTTCTTTTTTGCTGTCGGCTTTTCAAAACCGCATTTACCCTTTGTTTCTCCAAAAAAATACTGGGATTTGTACCAACGCGACCAAATGCCGGTAGCAAAATTTCAGGAAAAATCAAAAAACAGTCCTGCTATAGCTTATCACAATGCCGGTGAACTTCGAGCTTATTCCGATATTCCGGCTCTGACCGAATTTACTGATCAAAAGGATTTTGGACTGACATTACCAATGGACAAGCAAAAAGAACTGATTCACGGTTATTACGCAGCAGTTTCGTACACCGATGCACAGGTTGGAATTTTGCTTCATGCATTGGATTCACTCGGTTTGTTGAAAAACACCATTGTAATTCTGTGGGGAGACCACGGCTGGCATTTAGGTGACCATAATTTGTGGTGTAAACACACTAATTTTGAGCAAGCTACACACGCACCGCTTATCATTTCAGCGCCCTGGATAAAACCTTCTGTGTCAAAGTCAATGACCGAATTTGTTGATATTTTCCCGACTTTGTGCGATTTAGCCAGTATTCCGATTCCTACGCATTTGGATGGAAAAAGTCTTGTAACTGTTATGAAAAATCCGGATTTAAAGGTAAAGGCGTATTCTACAAGTCAATATCCACGTGCTGGTTTGGATGCCGAAACTGGTCGCTTGGGATATGCTGACGGTAAATGTATGGGGTATTCTATTCGCACAAACCGATATCGCTATACCATTTGGATGAAAGATAATTTCCGTACCAATCGCGCTTTTGATCAAAAACTGGTGGTTGCTGTCGAATTGTATGATTATCAGAAAGATCCAGATGAAACAATCAATGTGGTGGATGAAAAATCGTATTCAAATGTTGCAAAAGGTATGAAAGCAAACATGCTGGAATACTTTGAAAATCAACGACAAAAATTAGTAATGAAAAAATAGCAAGAACTCAAATAAAAATTGCTGTAATTTAGTAAAATCTATGTTTTACAGCATGTTTCAGTAAAAAGCTATGAAATTATTTTTTTATTATTGATTCTTGTATTACTTTTGGTCGACCAATGGACTGGTCGACCAAATTAATTTCATATAGGACTATAAAATGATACCAAGAATTTGGTCAACCAATATTAAACCATTTTCAGCTTTATCAGTCTACCTATTTGCAACTATAGATTTCAATCACATTTTAAAAATTAAAAAATGAGAAATTTGCTACCAACCAACCGACTGAACCTGGCTTTACTTGGATTGGCAGCCCTACCGGTTGCAGCTCAAACTAAACCTAATGTGCTTTTCATAATGACTGATCAACAGGAATACCAAATGTTGAGCTGCATGGGCAATAAATACTTGTCGACACCGAACATCGACAAAATTGCATCAATGGGTTATCGGTTTGAGAATAATTATTGTGCCAATCCGGTTTCAATGCCATCGCGATTTTCTTTATTGACAGGACATTACGCTTCGGAAGTAGGTGTAAAAGAAAATACAACCGCTTTTGACAAGGAAAAAGTGCTGAAAATTACTTCTACTGACGCACTAGGAAATTTATTCCTGAACGCCGGTTATCAAACACTTTATTCCGGCAAAACGCATCTTTACGGCTCGAAAGATATGAAAGAATACGGTTTCACGCTAACTGACCCTGATCCCTATGATGGACCTGCCATTTATGCCGAAAAAATGCTTTCAGATTATGGAAAAGCGAAACAAGAAAAGCCATTTATTTTATTTTTGTCGTTCCTGAATCCACACGATATTTGTTATAAAGCGGGCATGGACAAGCGTTTTCCTGATAATTTGCCGGAAGCAAATGCACATGAAACTGCCCGCTTAATTGCCTTCCAGAAAACACTTTCGCCCGAAGAATATAAAAAACAAATTCCACCGGCACCAACCAACCTTGCTCCCATTAATGGTGAGCAACTCGATATGGTGGCAATGGCAGCCCAAGGGCGGGAATGGACCGACGAGCAATGGGATTTTTACCGCTGGATGTATTACCGTTTGACCGAAAGTGTTGACCGACAAATTGGTCGGGTGCTGACTGCTCTCGAAAAATCAGGTCAACTTGACAATACAATTATTGTTTTTACTTCCGATCACGGTGAAATGAACGAATCTCACAAACTGATTACCAAAAATGTGATGTTTGAAGAAAGCCAACGCGTGCCGCTGATTTTTGCCGGAAAAGGAATCAAATCCAATTTTGCTGATAAAAAAACGCTAACTTGCAATGGATTAGATTTTCTTCCAACGATATGTGATTTGGTTGGAATTCAATCTCCTAAAGGATTGCACGGTGTTTCATTGAAACCTTTTTTGACCGGAAAAGGAAAAATTCCCGATCGGAAATTTATTATTACGGAAGATTATAACTCGTTCCAGATTCATGATGGCCGTTACAAACTGACTATTTATGAATTACCGGGAAATCCTGAAATGTTAGTAGATTTAGTGGTAAATCCAGATGAAACAATCAATTACGCCAATAATCCTGCCTTTTCGGATATCAAAGCAAAATTGAAAAAGTTGTTGATGGAAGACTTGACAAACCGGGGTCAGACTCCGCTTAAAGACGACAGAACCATTCAGCGTCTGCGTCAGATTGAAAAAGAAAAAGGAACCCGTAAGGGCGAACGTTCCAAATTAAAGGAAGATTTTGTTGATTAATTTAAATAGAAAGGTAAGATAAATGAATTTCAGGGTATTAGTTTTTTTAAGTATTTCATTGTGTATTTCGGTAACGAATTTATTTTCTCAGGAAAAATCTGTAAATCAACTATTTGTTTCTTCGGTTTATGAATTAAAAGCGGCCATTGCGTCAGCTAAACCGGGTGAAAGTATTATAATGAAAGACGGACAGTGGAAAAATACAGTTATCAACTTCAGTTCTGCAGCTACAGCGATTGCTCCTATTACTTTACGGGCTCAAACCTCCGGCAAAGTGTTTCTGACAGGAAAATCTATGCTCACATTTTCAAGTCCTTATCTGGTGGTTGACGGGCTGGTTTTTAAGAGTGGCTCGATAGAAGGCGGATCGGTAATAACCTTTAATTCTGATAATTGCAGACTTACCAATACGGTTATTAAAGATTACAACCCATCAAACTTTCAAACAGCTTATTATTGGGTATATTTTACCGGTAGTTATAACCGCATGGACCACTGCCTTTTTAAAGGAAAAAGCAATATGAATCCGGTTGTGCAAAATTTCGAAGAAAATGCCCGATATAATAGGGTTGACAGTTGCATTGTTAAGGACATCCCGTATGTGAAACATGCCAACGGGCGTGAAATTTTTCGTATTTTTGGTTACGGTCATGCCGACCAACCGGGTGATGACGGTGCATATTTCACGATAGAATACAATCTTTTTGACCATGCCGATGGTGAAGGAACAGAAATCGTTTCCCTGAAATCAAACAACAATATCGTTCGCTATAATACTGTCATTGCTTCAAGAGGTGGATTGGTTGGCAGACGTGGAAAAAATAATTGCTTTGAAGGAAACTTTATTTTTGGTCAGGGTCAGGATGGTACAACCGGTATTCGGGTTGCCGGCAGCAATCATCGCGTTATCAATAACTATATTTCTGATGTCTCAGAAGATGGCCTGAGACTGATAAGCGGAGAATATTATGAAAAAAGTCTAACTTCGAATTTTGCACCGAAAAAGAAAGAACTGCCAAAGTATTTGCAGGTAAAGGATGGCTATTTTGCTCACAATACTATTGTAAACTGTGGTGGTAAAGGCATAGATATTGGATTTGCATATGAGAATCACTGGCCAAACTTGCAAATGGTATTACTCCCTGAAAATAACAGGTTTGTAAATAATGTTGTGTATAATTGTAATGGCAATTCAATCATCGAAGCGGTTCAGGATAAGAATCCACCATTAGATGTATTCACTTTCAAGCCTAATATTTTCGAAGGAAATATTATTTGGGGCAGCAAAACGAGCGGTTTGGGAGCAACGAAAGGGATTAAAATGATCAATCCAAAATTTACATTTTCGAAAGACGGATTTTTTCGTCCCTATAAAAACAGTCCGCTTATCAATACTGCTGTAAATTCGGATATTACAACTGACATGGATGGTCAGAAAAGAGATAATTTGAAAGATATAGGCGCTGACGAACTTGTTGATTCACCTAAAATTCACCATCCATTAAATTCAAAAGAAATCGGTCCAAAATGGCTGATAATTAAGAAATAAACATAAAATATCCATGAAAAAACTAATTCAAAACAGCGGTATGAGTCTGGCCTTATTAGGTTTAGTAACCGTGCCTGCAATGGCTCAGAAATCAGAAGCCAAACCAACAAGACCCAATGTCCTTTTTATACCGGTTGATGATTTAAAACCATTGATTTCGGCTTATGGCGATAAAATGGCCATCACTCCCGGGATGGATCGACTGGCAAGAGAAGGCATGGCATTTCAGAATTGCTATGTACAACAAGCGATTAGTGGTGCAACCCGCGCCAGCTGCCTTACCGGCATGCGTCCCGATAAAACCAAAGTGTGGGATTTAGTTACAAACTTTCGTCAGGTAAACCCCAATGCAGTAAGTTTGCCGGAATATTTCAAAAAAAACGGGTATGAAACAGCTGCAACCGGAAAAATATATCATGAAGGAAGTGCCGGTCCTGGTCACGATGCAGCTTCCTGGTCAATTCCATTTGAAAAAGATAATGCTAAAACATACCTGAATTTTGTACCTGAAAAAGGCAAAAAAGGGCCTGCAACTGAATGTGCCGATGTTCCCGATAATGCTTACCAGGATGGTGTTGCTGCTGAAATAGGCATTAAATTAATGCAAAAATTAAAAGAGGGAGGAAAACCATTCTTTTTATCGATTGGCTTTCATAAACCGCATTTACCATTTGTTGCTCCTAAGAAATACTGGGATTTATACAAACGCGATCAATTTCAGATTGCCCCTTTTCAACATAAAGCAAGCGGAAGTCCGGACATGGCTTACCATGTTTCCGGAGAACTGAAAATGTACACTGATATTCCTCAATTCGACAGTTATTCCGAAAAAGACTTGGATCATTTATCGGTTGATAAGCAGAAAGAATTGCTTCATGGATATTACGCTGCAGCTTCGTATATGGACGCACAATTAGTAAAAGTATTGAACGAGTTGGACCGGTTAGGACTGACTAATAACACGATTGTTGTACTTTGGGGTGACCATGGATGGCATTTAGGAGATCATGGCTTATGGAACAAACATACTGATTTTGAGAATGCTACACATGCCTGTATGCTGATGCGTGGAGTCAAAGGTAGCCCCAAAAATATAAAACCAACTACTCAATGCGAATTTGTTGATATTTTCCCAACGCTTTGCGAAATGACCGGAATTCCAACCCCAAGTTGGCTGGATGGTATCAGCTTAGTACCTGCAATTAAGAACCCTACTGCTGAGCTAAGACAGTACTCATTAAGCCAATATCCGCGTGGAAAAGCAATGGGTTATTCCATTCGTACCAAACGTTTCCGTTATACTGTTTGGATTGGCGATTATTATTCAGCTGAAAAACCATTTAGCGAAGCCAATATTCTTGCACGTGAAATGTATGATTATCAACAGGATCCGCTAGAAACTAAAAGCTTAATTGGCGATAAATCATATGTAAAAGATGAAACTCAGATGAAAAAATATTTTGAAGAAGCTATGGAAAGGGAACATAACCAATACCTGGCATTTTCAAAACGTGCAAATTATCAAAACCCTATAAGTACAACTCCTGAAAAAAAAGGCCGTTATGCCGGTTCAAGTGTTGAATAAAAAAATCCAATCCAAAAATGAAAAAATTAATTAAAAACAGTAGTTTAAACCTTGCTTTGTTAGGTTTGGCAACTATGCCAACAATGGCCCAAAAAACGGAAACAAAGCAAACACGTCCTAATGTGTTATTTATTGCCGTTGATGATTTAAAGCCATTAATTGCGGCTTACGGAGATAAAATGGCCATCACTCCGGGCATGGACCGCCTGGCAAATGAAGGTATGGCTTTCCAGAACTGCTATGTTCAACAAGCTATTAGCGGTGCGACCCGCGCCAGTTGTCTTACAGGAATGCGACCCGACAAAACCAAAGTATGGGATTTGATAACAAACTTCCGTCAGGTAAATACAAATGCTGTTACCATCCCTGAATACTTTATTAAAAACGGTTACGAAACAGCAGCCGTAGGAAAAATTTATCATGTAGGTAGTGCCGGTCCCGGACATGATGCGCCTTCCTGGTCAACTCCATGGATTAATGATAAAGCAGAAACTTATGTGAACTTTGTACCTGAAAAAGGTAAAAAAGGACCTGCTGTTGAATGTGCCGATGTACCTGATAATACCTATCAGGATGGCGTTTGTGCCGAAATTGGTATCAAATTGCTGAACCAACTAAAAGGAAATGGAAAACCATTTTTCCTGGCTGTCGGTTTTCACAAGCCGCATTTACCCTTTGTTGCACCAAAAAAATACTGGGATCTATACAAACGTGACCAATTCAAAATAGCTGAATTTCAGCATAAAGCTGCCGGAAGTCCGGATTTAGCTTACCATGTTTCGGGTGAGCTGAAAAGTTATACCGACATTCCACAATTCGACAGTTATTCGGAGCAAGAACTGGATCATTTGTCGGTTGACAAGCAAAAAGAACTGATTCATGGCTATTACGCTGCTGCATCGTATATGGATGCTCAGTTGCTAAAAGTCCTGAATGAACTGGACCGACTGAAATTGAGCGATAACACCATTGTAATACTTTGGGGTGACCACGGCTGGCACTTGGGTGATCACGGACTTTGGAATAAACACACTGATTTTGAACAAGCTACACATGCCTGTATGCTGATGCGCGTAAAAGGAATGAAACCCGGCATTAAACCACTAACACAATGCGAATTTGTGGATATTTTCCCAACCTTGTGCGAACTGACCGGAATTCCGACTCCAAAATACCTTGACGGAATTAGTCTTTTTCCGGCCATGAAAAATCCGGCTGCTGAATTAAGAGAATATGCTTTCAGTCAGTATCCACGAAAGGATGCTATGGGTTACACCATTCGTACCAAGCGCTTCCGTTATACCGAGTGGATTGGCGACCTTTATTCAGCTGAATTTCCTTACAGTCAGGCAAAAATTGTAGCCAGTGAAATGTATGATTACGAAAAAGATCCATTGGAAACAAAAAGTCTGATTGGTGATAAAGCCTATGCTAAAGAAGAAGTGATGATGAAAAAAATGTTCACTGAAGCAATGAACCGTGAACACATTCAATATGCAAACTATTCAAAATTAGCCGATTGGCACGAACCAATCAGTACAACTCCTGAGAAAAAAGGAAAGAAAATCAAGAAAGACCGGAAAAGCGGTGACGTAGAATAGAAAGCTGAATGAAAAAAATTCTGATTATAAATCTATGTGTTTTTAGTAGTTTGCTTGCATTTTCTCAAAAGGATAATGCAGGCAAACTCCTGTATTCTGATAATTTCAATAAAGATTTATCAAGTTGGATTGTTGAATTTGAACAACCTGAAAGTTCGACCATCAAATTGATTGACAACACATTAGATCTTTCTTCATCTAAAGGAGCAACGGTTTGGTTTAATCATAAATTGTCGGGGAATATTATGATTAGCTACAATGCAACATTAGTCGATGCCGGTGGGAAAAATGACAGAGTTTCAGACCTGAATGCTTTCTGGATGGCCTCAGAACCTCAAAAGGAAAACCCTTTTGGACGAAATGGTCATTTTGAAGCATACGACAATTTGAATTTATACTACGCTGGTGTAGGTGGGCATTATAATAAATTCACCCGTTTCCGCAAATACAACAGCAATGCTGAAAAACCCGTATTGAAAGAATACAGCGACGCTCCACATTTATTGATTGGGAATAAAACCTACACAATCAAAATTGTGGTGAATAACGGCCTGATTCAGTATTACTTAAACGACGAACTGTACTGGGAACTAAAAGACGGAATGCCTTACAAAGAAGGTTATTTTGGTTTCAGAACCACTATAAGTCATCAACAATTCTCAAATTTCAAGGTTTATCAATTATAAAATTTAAAACAATGAAAAACAATGAATTTATGAAAGCTGCCGGTATCGTTGCGGCTGGAATGCTCGGATTAAACAGTCCGGTTAATGCACAATCTAAAGACCCTAAGAAACCGAATATCGTTTTTATTTTGGCTGACGATTTGGGTTATCCGGAAATAAGTTGCAATGGTGCAGACACTTACAGAACCCCGAATATCGACAAACTGGCAGCTCAGGGACTTCGCTTTACCCACGCGTATGCCAATCCATTGAGCGGTCCTTCACGTGCTGTACTTCTTACCGGAAGATATGGTTTTCGTACCGGTGCAACCAATCAGGACGCCTGTTCAGAAGTGTTCTCTTCTTCTGAAAAGATGTTACCATCGTATTTAAAACAAGCCGGTTACGTTTCAACTTCTATTGGTAAATGGGGTCAATTGCCTCTCGATCCATCTGATTTTGGCTTTGATGAATATCTTCGCTTCTTTGGAAGTGGAGTGTATTGGACAGAGCCCGGAAAGAAACAAAATTTCAGGGTAAACGGAACTGATTTAGTATTAAAAGAAAATGAATATATGCCGGATTTGATGCACAAACAAATGGTGGATTTCCTGACCAAGAATCAAAACAAACCATTTTTTGCCTATTATCCATTGTCACACGTTCACGGTGAAATTATGCGAACACCTGACAGTAAGAACAATAAAGACTATTATAACGATAATATCACCTATATGGATAAATTGGTGGGTGAATTACGCACCGAACTTGATAGATTAAAACTGAGTGACAATACTGTTTTGATTTTCTTTAGCGATAACGGAACTGCAGGGGGTAAAGCTGACAGAGCTACTATTGGCGGTCGCAGACTGATTGGACAAAAAGGATCGATGGAAGAAGGTGGCAGTCTTGAACCACTGATTGTTTATTGGCCCGGAGTTACACCCAAAGCTAAAGTTTGTATCGATTTAATTAGTTCGTCAGATTTTCTGCAGACATTTGCTGAAATAGCCGGTGCTCAATTACCAAAAGATGTTGTATTGGATGGTCAGAGTTTCAATGCTCAGATTCATGGTCAGAAAGGATCACCACGGACTTCACTTTTCGTGCAACTTGCGAATAATTATTGGGTTCGGAGTCAGGGATGGAAACTTAATCAGGACGGCGAATTGTTTGATATGAGCAAAGCTCCATTTGAAGAAATTCTTGTTCCTGCAGATACCAAAAATCCTACTGCAATTGCCGCACGTACCAGTCTTCAGGCTGAGCTTGATCGCTTAAATCCGAAAGCTGGTTATATCGATCATGGTGATGGAACAGGTCGTCATGGAAATAAAGCAAAAAACAAAGCTAAAAAAGAAGCTAAAAAGAAACAGGCGGAACAATAACATTCATCCTTGAATGAACACATTTAATAATTACCTTGTGCTATTCTTGCTGGCGATTTCTATATCGGTTTTTGCCCGCAATACAAAAGTTTCAACAGTAAGTGCCTTTAATACGGCACTTACTGTTGCTTTGCCCGGTGATACTATCACATTGGCAAATCAAACATGGCAAGATGCAATTATTAATTTCACCGGTAAAAGTGGCACTGCCATTGCTCCTATAGTTTTACGAGCCGAAACTGTCGGGAAAGCAGTAATTACGGGAAGTTCAAATCTTTCTATCGGTGGAAATTATCTGGTAGTGGATGGTTTATTTTTCAACAACGCCATAAGCCCAACAAGTAATCTTGTGCAATTCAGAACAAGTGGAACAAATTATGCTAATCATTGTCGATTAACACGCATTACTTTTTTAAACTGTAATCCCGCGCTAAACACAACTCAAATAATCTGGGCAAATATTTATGGTACTTTCAACCGTGTTGACCATTGTTATTTCTCAGGGAAGAACAATCAGGGACCGGTTTGTCAATTGACACGTGATAGTCCGGATGCAAATTATTGCCGAATCGACTCCAATTATTTTGCCGGACGACAAAACCTGGGCGTGAATGGCGGCGAAACTGTAAAATTAGGTTCAGGAACGTATTCACTATTCAATTGCAATTCAGTAGTGGAATACAATTTATTTGAAAAATGCAATGGCGAAATTGAAACAGTTTCCAATAAATCCTGCGAAAATTTGATTCGGTACAACACTTTTGTAAACAACGAAGGAACAATTTGTATTCGCCAGGGACGAAGAGTGCAGGTTTACGGAAATTTCTTTTTCGGAAATAACACAGCAAACACAGGAGGAATTCGGGTTCATGGTCGTGACCATTTGGTTTATAATAATTATTTTGCCGATTTGGGTGGAAAAGATACACGCTCGGCAATTTCGCTCGAAGATGGATGGGCAGTTGCAGACTCCTCAACTTCGGCTGCTTATTTTCCGATTAAAAATCTTATTGTTACAAATAACACTTTTGTAAATTGTGCATATAACATAAACATTGGAATTCAGGGAGATGCATCAAGTATTCAGGCACCTGATAGTGTTGTTTTTGCAAATAATGTGATTTATACTACCGCTAAAACTGTGGTTTCGCCCATAATCACGCAAATTAATGCTCCAACACATGTGACCTGGGCATCGAATTACATTTACGGACAGAGTTTGGGAATTCCTACTCCGGTAGGCATAAACAGCACAACAAATCCGTTAATGACTTTGCAATCGGATGGCTTGTACCGACCAGCAGCCAACAGTCCATTGATAAATGCTTCGTCGCTAAAATATACTTTTCTGACTGCCGATATGGATGGTCAATTGCTTGACAATCAGCCGGATATTGGTGCCGGTGAAGTTTCAAATGATCCTATAACCATTCATCCGTTGTCTTCATCCGATGTTGGTCCGGGATATTTAAGTGTCATTTTGGGATTAAATCCGATTTATGGAAATGAATCGCCATCCAATTTTGAAATTTCGCAAAATTCACCCAATCCATTTACTGGTTCTACAACAATAAGTTACAGAATTGACGATGTAGTCAACGTACAAGTGTTTGTTTTTGATTTATATGGACGTGAAATTAGCAAGCTGGTGGATGCTAATCAATTGCCCGGAACTTATAACATTGCATTTGATTCTAAAAAATATTCGATAAATGAAGGTGTTTATTTCTGCCGTATTTCAGTTGGAAAATTTTCTAAAACAATGAAAATGATTTGTTTAAACAGCTAAAATGAAACTAAAGTTTATAATTATAATACTATTTTCGGTGTTCTTTTCGGAACTGATTTTTTCAGCTCCGAAAATAATTTTAAAACTGGACGATCTTTCAGTGAAAAATGGCGTGTGTCAATGCTTACCAGTAATGGATTATCTGGTTCAGAAACAATTGAAAGCCGGATTTGGAATAATTGCCAGCAAAAATGATAATTCCGTTTTGTTTGCGTTGACTCCATATTTGAAAGCCAAAAACCCAAAAAATGAAGCCCTTTTTGAAATCTGGCATCATGGCTTGGATCATATTAAACCTGAATTTCAGGGAACAGGATATGATTATCAAAAATCCCATTTTGAGGAAGCCGACCAACAAATTAAAAAATTGCTTGGAATTCAAATGCACACATTCGGAACTCCTTTTAATGCAAGTGATAGTGTGACGAATAGTGTAATAACTGAAAATTCTGATTACAAGGTTTTTATGTATAGTAGTATAAAGCCAAAACAATCAAACGGAATTTTGTATCTCGATCACCGGGTTAATATGGAAAATGGAACCGGAAAACCTGAATTTGATTTTTTTGTTGAAAATTACAACAAATCTAAAGCCAACTATCAGGATTATATAATTTTGCAGGGACATCCCGGTCAATGGACACCTGAAAAACTGGAGCAATTTAAGAAAATTATTGATTTTCTGATTTCCGAAGGGTGCGAGTTTGTAAAGCCGTATGAATATTATTTGAGTAAAAAATGAAATGAAAAATAAAAGTGGACATACAGTAAATTTCCTTGCAATTGCGGGATTCGGACTTTGTGCATTGCCTTTGCATGCTCACAAAAAGGAAGCCCCAAAACCAAATATTATCGTCATTCTGACTGACGATATGGGTTTTTCGGATATCGGCTGTTTTGGTTCGGAGATCAATACGCCGAATATCGACAAACTCGGCATGAGTGGCATTCGGTTCACACAGTTTTACAATACGGCTCGTTCAAGCTGTTCAAGAGCAAGTTTGCTCACCGGTTTGTATCCGCACGAGGCCAACATGGGATTTTTGTCAAATTATAATTTTTCCGAACCCGGTTATGGCGACGATTTGAGCAAAAATTCTGTAACCTTGGCACAGGTTTTAAAATCAGCCGGTTATTCCACCTATATGAGCGGCAAATGGCATCTCAGTAAAAATACTGAAGATATAAACGGCGATAAAAGCAACTGGCCAATACAACGTGGTTTCGACCGGTTTTTTGGCATTCTGAATGGTTCAGATAATTATTTTGACCCCGGAACCTTAATGAGCAACAATACTTTTATTGCTCCGCCTAAAAATTTCTACATGACATATGCTGTCGGTGATACAGCAGTGAGTTATATCCGCAACCAATCAAAAGAAAAACCGTTTTTCATGTATGTAGCTTTTACAGCAGCACATTGGCCATTGCAAGCTCCTGAAAATGAAATTGATAAATACAAAGGGAAATACAATATCGGATGGGATTCGGTTCGCGAAAACAGGTTTGAAAAGCAGAAAAAACTGGGAGTTATTCCCAAAAATACGGTGCTTTCAACCCGAAGTCCTGAAATACCTGCCTGGAAAGACGAAACAATGAAACCTTTTCAGGAACGACGCATGGAAACCTATGCTGCCATGGTTGATGCTATGGATCAGGGGGTCGGAAAAATTATTGCGGCATTAAAAGAAAAAGGCGAATTGGAAAATACAATCATTTTTTATATGCACGATAATGGCGGTTGTGCCGAACTAGAAGGTTCCGACAAACCAACCGTTCCGTTGACTGATGAGCAAAAAATATTGAAACCACTTCCGGCAAATTATATTCAAATGAGCAAAAAACCGGAATACACGCGCGACGGAAAATTTGTTCGCAGCGGTCGTGGTGTTATGGCCGGACCTGCTGATACGTGGATGGCTTACGGTCCCGAGTGGGCAAATGTGAGTAACACGCCATTCCGCCTCTACAAGCAATATGTTCATCAAGGCGGAATTGCTTCGCCGCTGATTATCAATTGGCCGCAAGGCATTAAAAATAAAGGAGCAATCACCCGTCAGGTTTCGCATTTGATCGATATTCTCCCGACGGTTCTCGAAATTACCGGAACTAACTATCCGGCAACGATGAATGGAGAAGAAATCCAACCGCTGGAAGGAATCAGTCTGACTCCAACATTCAAAAATAAAACTGTTGACAGGAAACTTGTTTTTTGGGAACATCAGGCAAATCGTGCTTTGCGCATGGGAAACTGGAAACTGGTTGCCAAAACAAAATCGCCAAAGAAATTTACTAAAGTCGATGAAAATGCATGGGAATTGTTCAATTTAGAACAAGATCCGTCGGAAATGAATAATCTGGCTTCAAAATATCCTGAAAAAGTAAAGGAAATGTCGGAAATCTGGAAAAATGAAGCCTTACGTACCAAAGCGTTACCCTGGCCATGGGAAAAATAAAAAACATGAAAAAACAAACGAAAATAATCATTTTTCTGCTTTTACTCATTGGATTTCAATTGGTTCAAAGTCAAACTACTACCTTAGTTTCTATTGATTCCAATGGTAAGTTGACTTATAAACCGGATTCAAAAGGAACCGTAATCCCCGACTTTAGTGGCGTTGGGTATCAAAATTCCGAAAAGCCAATTCCGGTTGTGCCAGTGCTAAAAATAGTTACGGCTGTCGTTGGTGATAATGTGGCCAATGTTCAGGCAGCCATTAATGAAGTTGCAGCTATGCCGCTTGTGAATGGAATTCGCGGTGCTATCCTTTTCAAAGCAGGAACGTATGAAATGAGTTCTACCATAAACGTTACAGCCAGTGGTATTGTGTTGCGTGGCGAAGGACAAACTACCATATTTAAGGCAACAGGAATAGTTCAATACGATTTAATACATATTGTTGGAGCATCAGGTAAGACTGACTTAACATCTACTCAAAAACAAGTGACTGATGCGTTTGTTCCTGTTGGAACTAAATCAGTAACGGTTCAAAGTGGCCATACTTTTGTCGTTGGCGATTGGGTGCATTTTCGTCGTGAACCAAACGATGCATGGATTCATATGCTTGGCATGGACACACTTTCAAAAATTGACCCACTTGCAACTAATTGGACAGCTTCTGGTTATAAAATCAGTTTTGAACGGAAAATTATGAATGTTCAGGGGAATATCCTGACTTTCGATGCACCTGTTATGGATATTATTGACCCGGTTTATGCTAATGCTTTTGTGCTAAAATTCACTTCTGCTCGTATTTCAAATTGTGGAGTTGAAAATCTCAAAATGACTTCGAGTTACCTTTCTTCTACGGACGAACTGCACGGTTGGAATGCCATTTATATGGATAATGTGGAAAATTGCTGGGTGAAAAAGGTAATGGCCTATTCCTTCGGCTATTCTTGCGTAAATGTGAATGATGGTGGGGCTTTCGTAACGGTTGATAGTTGTTCAATGCTCGATGCCATTTCGATAATAACCGGTGGACGCCGATATTCATTTAATTTGAACGGACAACGTTGTCTGGTTCAGAATTGCACGACCAGAAATGGTCGTCATGATTTTGTTGATGGCAGTCGTACACCGGGACCTAATGTGTTTTACAACAGCACAGCTACCTTGGAACATGCTGATATTGGTCCTCATCACCGCTGGTCAACCGGAATTTTGATTGATAATGTCAGCACCGACGGTCAAATTCGGGTTCAGGATCGGGCTGATTCGGGTTCAGGACACGGTTGGTCAGGAGCGCAGATTATGTTTTGGAATTGCACTTCGCCTGATTTTGTGGTACAGGATCCGCCTTCGTTTCATTGCAATTGGGCAATTGGCTGTCTTGGACCAATTACCAATGTGGGTCAATGGACAACAAATCCGTTGGGAATTGTAGAATCAAAAGGAACAAAAATAGTTGCCATTCCAAGCTTATTTAAGGCACAATTGGCTGAACGATTGAAAAGTCTGGCTACTGCTGTTGTAATTCCCAAAGTTTCAGCTGTTGACTTTCAGGTAATTCCGAATCCGGCTACAAATCAAATTCAAACAAGAATATTATTGGAGCAACCTTCAAAAATTCAATTAACTCTTTGTGATGTAAATGGTAAATTAATCAAATCACTTCTTTCAAATCACCAGATTGAAATTGGAATGAATGTTTTGAATTTCAACTTTACTGATATTAAATCAGGAGTATATTTAGTAAAACTTTCAAACGGAAATTTTCAGAAGTCTACAAAACTAATTATACAGAACTAACACATGAAAAACTGGTCCAAAACTCATCATACTAGGATTGTTTTTATTGCACTCATATGTTTGATTGTAACCAATACAGAAGCTGCAACCATTAATGTCAGCACGCTTAATGCATTACAAACTGCTGTAACCAACTCAACATCCGGAGATATAATCAATCTGGCAAACGGACATTACAGTAACTGCAACCTAACAATTTCAAAATCAAATATAATAGTTCAGGCAGCAACTCCGGGTGGTGCTTTTTTGGATGGGACAAGTATAATTAGCATTTCAGGAAATAACAATAGCTTTGGGGGCTTTCAGTTTACAGCAAATGTTACGGCAAGCGGCACCAATACAATTGCCGTTACTGGAAATTCAAATACAATTACTCAACTGAATTTTAACGGTTATTCTGCCGACCATTTCCTTTATATTACTGGTCAATATAATGTGGTTAGCTATTGTAATTTTCAAAACAAACTTGCCGTAATGACAGCCAAAGCCGGTACCGGCGATATGGTGCAGATTATTCCCAACACCACAAATCCGGGTTATAATACTATTCGCTATTGCTCATTCCTGCACATGCCAGGCATGGGTGGCGATTATGGTAATGAGTGCATCAGAATTGGCAACAGCACAGTCTCAACATTTATTTCGAGAACAGTAATTGAGTATTGCTATTTTGAAGACACCGGGCTTGGTGACAGCGAGGCAATATCTGTCAAATCCAGAGAAAATATCTTGCGTTACAACACGATGAATAATAATCCCAATGCAATGTTTTGCTTCAGAAATGGTGACAATAATGTTGCTTACAGTAACTTTTTTATAAATTCAGGCGGAATAAGAGTAAAAGAAGCCAATAATATTTTTTGTTATAACAACTATTTTGAAAAATCGGGTCTTACCGGAACTATGAATGCTGTAACCTATATTTATGATACATCAAATTCAACTTATGTATTGGATAACATTAATTTCTTACATAATACCTTTGTCGATTGTGGTAATATTGACTTTGGAGGCGTTGGTGCAACCAATGGCACCTGGGCAAACAATCTTTTTAAAAAATCGGGAACAATCTTTGTGAATCCCAATGCCGGAACAAGCTTTTCAGGAAATATCTACAGCGGAATATTGGGAATTACTATTGCAACCGGCATGACACAAACTGACCCACAACTTGCCCAGAATACTTATGAATATTATGATTTGACTGCCACAAGTCCGGCAATTGGTGCCGCTAGCAATGTTTATCCGGCAATTTTATATATACCCGGGATTGACACCTTACTGTTAGATATTAAAGGTCTAAACAGGCCTGTCACAAGGATCTTAAAAGATGTAGGTTGCGAGCAGTTTAATGCAACAGGCACTATCACAAATCGTCCACTTAAATTGTCGGATGTTGGTCCGACTTATCTTAAATCCTTGGCTGCTATTGAAAGTCCGATAGGAAATTTGAATTTTAATGTTTATGTCAATTCAGTAAATAGAACTTTAATATTAAATTTCAACTTAGCTCCGGTTTCTGAACAAAATCTGGTTATTTATAGTTTAGCTGGCTCTTTACTGAAAACTACAAAACTTATTGACGCTAACCAACAACAATCTATTGATATTTCTGATCTCAAAAAAGGAATTTATCTGGCTCGCTTGAGTTCAGATAAAACCTCCGAAGCCATCAAATTTATAATTGGAAATTAGGTTTTCACTGATAAAATATGCATTTATATTGATAAATACTTTTATTTCAAGAAAAATTACTATCTTTGGTCGACCAATCGCGTGGTTGACCAATAAAAGTTTATTTACAATTAAATCTAACAAGAATGAATTATACAATTTCAGCTTTTCAAAACATTCTATTTCAGGCAAAAAGCGTACATATTAAAACACTTGCTTTTATTGCCTTATGTGTTTTTTTAGGAAATGAAGTTGCAAAAGCTACTACCATCACAGCCACTTCTATTACCGATTTACAGACCAAAATAAATGCAGCAAACTCGGGTGATATTATCAACCTGGCAAATGGACGTTATACTAATAGTTCCATTAGCATTTCCAAATCAGGAATTACCGTTAAGGCAGCAACTGCGGGAGGTGTTTTTATGGATGGGAATAACAATATTGTCATTGCAGGAAATTCAAACACTTTTAGTGGATTCCAATTCACAACTAACAATTTGTCAGGAGGTTTGCCTGTAGAAAGTCCAACTAATGCCGTGACTGTAAATGGGAACAGCAACACCATTACTCAATTAAATTTCAATGGTTATTTTGCTAGTAAGATGATACAGATTGCCGGACTAAACAACACTGTTTCGTATTGTAACTTTCAGAATAAACCAACAGACACATCTATAGCAAAAAATGGTGATGGTGATATGCTTCAGATAATTCCTAATGCTACAAATCCCGGAAATAATTTAATTCGGTATTGTTCGTTTCAGCACATGCCCGGAGGTGGTGGTGACTGGGGAAATGAATGTATCAGAATTGGTGATGGTGCATATTCAACAATGATTTCACGCACGGTGGTTGAATATTGTTATTTTGAAGATACCGGTTTAGGCGACAGTGAAGCAATCTCCGTAAAATCCATGGAAAATACACTCAGGTATAACACCATGAATAATAATCCAAATGCCATGTTTTGTTTCCGAAATGGAGATAACAATGTGGCTTATGGTAACTTTTTCATTAAATCAGGCGGAATTCGATGCAAACAATCCAATAATGTTTGGATTTACAATAATTATTTTGAAATGGCCGGAACAGGATGGGATAGTTCATTACCGGGTTCGGGAACCAGAGCAATCTATTTTTTGACTTATGCTGGTTTTAACAACAATTATAATGTGTTTCACAACACTTTCTATAAATGTGGTGAAACTGAAATACAAACCGGTATGACAAATTGTAGCTGGGCAAATAATGCATTTTATTCAACTTCAGGCAATATCTTTACAAGTACAGGCACTACAGCTGGTCAAACTTTTGTTGGAAATATTTATCAAGGTATCTTGGGATTAACAATACCGACAGGAATGACTAATACCGACCCAAAACTTACTTTGAACTCTGATAATTATTACGGATTATCAGCTACAAGTCCCACCATAAATGCTTCCGGTGCTGTTTATCCAAAAATGTTTTTTATACCGGGAATTGACACCTTGCTTTTAGATATTCAGGGTCAGGCACGACCAGTTTTGAGAGCGCAAAGAGATGTGGGTTGTGAAGAATACAACGCCACTGGAACCGTAATTAACAAACCACTTGCTCTGAGTGATGTTGGTCCATCCTATCTAAAGTCAATTACCACCGGAATTGAAACCACAAATGAAAACTTAAATTTTAATGTTCAAGTCAATTCAGCGACTAAAAAATTAGTTTTGAATTATTCATTTCCACAAATTTCAAAACAAAAGCTGAAAATTTATAGTTTGAATGGTACTTTAATTAAATCCATTGATATTATCGATTCTGAAAACCAACAGCAATCCGTTGATATTTCATATTTAAAAAATGGGATATATTTTGTCCGTTTAATTGCCGGAAATAATTCTGAATCACGTAAATTCATTATCAATCAATAATTTAATGAAAAAGTATTTTTTAATAATTAGCGTATTTCTGTTAAGTAATAAGTTGCTTGCACTAAATCTACTGACTCCACCGGGTTCAAACTTTGATTTGAACGCGTGGAAGTTACAAACATTGGACCAGAATTTATTATTTACCGAAATCTCTGCAAGTTCTCTTGTTAATGGTTATACAAGTGATTTCTTTTACACAAATTCTTCGGATGGGTCAATTGTTTTCAATGTCCCAAGTAACGGTACACCAACTAGTGGAAGTACTTATCCCAGAGTTGAATTACGACAAATGACCAGTGGTGCAAACTGGAAGTTAACAGATACAAATGAACATTACCTGACGGCTCAATGTAAAGTAATTGCCGTAGCTCAAGCCAAACCACAAACCATTATCGGACAAATACATGGCAGTGAAACTAATTCGGAATTATTGAAAATTCGTTGGACCGGTTATTTGAGCGGACAATGTAGAATTGAATCACGATATGAATTAAATGATGCTACACAGGCTGAATATGGTGTGACTTTAGCATCCGGTTTATCGCTCGGAGATTTGATTGATTATACAATTACAATGAAAAACGGAACAATTACCTGTACTGTAAATGGAGTTTCTGCATCTCAAACATATACTACTGCTTACTTTGGTACAACAGATGCTTATTACTTTAAAGCCGGAAATTATCTCCAATATAATCCGCAAACTGTTCCCGATCCTACCGTGATTTACGGTCAAAACCAGTTTTATAAATTATCTTTGAATAAACTAACTACTTCTGTTCAGGCTATTTCAGAATTAAATCAGTTTAGTATTTATCCTAATCCGGCAAAAGACAAAATAAAAATTAATGATATTTCTTCAATTAATTCTAATATTAATCTTCAAATTTACGACTGGAATGGAAGACTAGTTAAATCTATGAATTGTATTGATAATCAATCTATTGATGTTTCTGATTTAGCAAAGGGTATTTATCTGGCAAAAAAAAGTAATAACACAAGTTCTAATACAGCAAAATTTTTAATTTCAAAATAACGGCCACTTAGTATTTATATCAAAGTAATACTACAGTCAAAAAACAAAAGAAATTCAAAGTCGAATATAAAATTTGATGAAAAAACAAATTCTGATATTGACCATTTTGCTTCTAAGTTTAAAATTAGTCGCATTAAATCCACAACTTCCTCCGGGTTCAAATTTTGATTTGGATTCGTGGATCTTACAAACTATAAGTACTGGTAATCTATTTGAAGAGAAACTGCCGCCTGATTTACGAAGCGGATTTACAAATAGTCTTTTTTATACAAATACGGTTGATGGTTCATTGGTTTTCAGAGTTCCAAGTAATGGTGGAACAACCAGTGGCAGTGGTTATCCCCGTGTAGAATTTCGACAGGTAAAAAATGCGGCTTATTGGATTATGACTGACACAGCTGAACATTATTTAACTGCTCAGTGTAAAGTTATGGTCGTTGCAACAGCTAAACCACAAACCATTATTGGGCAAATTCATGGAAACGAAACAAATTCGGAACTTCTAAAATTGCGTTGGACGGGTTATCTGGCAGGTAAATGTTATGTGGAAGCTCGGTATCAAACAAATGATGCCGCAAGGACCGAATACGGAGTGAAACTTGCCACCGGATTGTCGCTTGGAGATATGCTTACTTATACAATTACAATGAAAAAAGGAACAATTGTGGCTACAGTCAATGGCACAAGCGCTACTCAAAGCTATACAACTGAATTTTACGGAACAACAGATTCTTATTATTTCAAAGCTGGCAACTATCTTCAATACAGCAGTACCGATGCGAATATTTATGGTCTAAATCAATTCTATAAATTGTCGCTGTTAAAACAAGAACCAACTGAATTAATGAAAGTCAAAAGCGGATTTTTAAAGATTTTTCCAAATCCGGCAAAAGACAATATCGTAATCAATTCCTACCTTTCAACTTCAGCCAATCTAAATTTTCAAATTTTAGACTGTAGTGGAAAATTGATTAAATCAATGAATTCTATTGGAGATCAATCTATTGATGTTTCTGATTTATCAACTGGAATATATCTCGTAAAACTAAATTCTCAGTCATTTTCAACATCAACTAAATTATTGATAATCAAATAATCACAATGAAACAATCGTTCAATAAATTCTCAAAAATCAGTTTAGCTTTTCTGTTTATTTTATTTCCGGCAAATATATTTTCACAGGCTTTATTAACTGCTGATGGCCCTGGAAATACTTATGAGTTGATAAACAGCATTTTAGCGCCAATCGGTGGCGATGTTGTTGAGAATCCTGAATGTGTACATCCCGAATTTGGAAGACATATTGCCGAAGTATGGGACGCCGATTTAGGTCAATATGTTTTTGAGTTTTACATTCATGTTAGCCCTGATAATGACCGTTGCATAAACTTTGACAGGCAACGGGTTGAAATAAAAACGTATGATGCTTCCCCCGCAAATTTAAAAGGTACTTCCGGCGAAACTGTTATTTATAAATGGCGTTTTAAAGTTCCAACCGGTTTTCAACCCTCTTCAAATTTTACTCACATTCATCAGGTTAAGGCAGTTGGAGGAGATGAATCTGATCCACTTTTTGTATTGACAGCCCGAAAGGGAACTCCAAATAAACTGGAACTAAACTATTATGAAAGTTCAAGTCTGAGTTCTGTAAAATTCAGTTCGGTTAATCTATCTCTATTCGAAAACACATGGGTAGAGGCAACAGAACGTATTAAAGTAAATAATGTTGGTGGTACTTATTCAATTACAATTAATAAAGTAAGTGATGGCACAACAATTTTGAGTTATACTAATAACAATATATTGACTATAAGAGCAGATAATTCATTTATTCGTCCAAAGTGGGGAATTTATCGAAGCTTGTTAAGTTCACAGGATTTGCGTGATGAAACACTTCGCATTAACAATATTTCCATTACTGAAGATATATCATCAAAAATTGAGTCGAATACCGCAGCGGATGAAAATAAATTCAAAGTGGTATTTAGTACAGATACCAATAAATTGCTATTTGAGTACAATTTGTCTGATAAAATGGATGTTGAAATAGATGCTTATTCCTTGAACGGACAGAAAGTTAAATCAATTTTCAACGAAAAAACTAAGGAATCGGGGTTTTATCAAAACTCCGTAGATATTTCTGATTTGAAATCAGGAATTTATTTATTTCGCATACAATCGGGTAATTATTCACAAAACTGCAAAATAATTATTCAAAAATAAATAGCATGAATTTAAAAATTCAAGTATTTAATTGCAAATTGCCTTTGTTTATAATAATTGTAATATCTTCATATTCAACTTTATATGGGCAAACAACCTGGCAGTCAAGCATAGTGAAATTTGCTACAGATGGCAAATTGATGTACGTCGCTGATGTCAATTTGAATCGGGTTGTTGATTTCAGTTGGGCAGGTTATAAAAACAGCAATGAGCCCATACCAACCATTACAAAAATTATTTCTACGTTAAATCCGGTTGTAGGTGTAGATAATACAACTGCGATCAACAGTGCTATTACTGCTGCAGCTTCCGTTACACCCGATGCTAACGGTTTTCGCGGTGTAGTTTTGTTGAAAAAAGGTAATTATCAGATCAATGGAACAATCAATTTGAATGTCAGTGGTGTAATTGTTCGTGGAGAAGGGAATGATCCTGCAGGAACAGTTCTTACTGCAGTAGGAAATACACCAAATCAGCGAAGTGTTTTTGTGGCAGGTGGAGGCACAAGTACTCAGTGGAAACAAGTTGGTTCAGTAAAAACAAACATTACAAGTCCGTTCGTTCAGGTTGGTTCGAATCAGTTTAACGTGGCAAGCTCCACCGGATTTGCCGTGGGTGATGAAATTTGCATTTATCATCCGTCTTCAGCAGCCTGGATTACAGCTGTTGGTGGCGGTGGTGTTGATACTGCTGCTCCGTGGACAGCCGGACAAATCGATATTATGTTTAACCGAACTATTCTGGCCATTTCAGGTAATACCATCGGCATTGATGCTCCGGTAATGAACCATTTGGATTTGTCGCTCACACAATCGTACATTTATAAAATTGATAAAACCACCACCAAAGCCAAAATTGGAGTTGAAAATCTGCGTATTGATATTCAGAACTGGACATCGTATCGCGATGAAGCACATGCCTGGGAAGGCTTGGTAATGGCTGATATTGAAGACTCGTGGGCAAAAAATGTTACGGCATTGCATTTTGGTCAATCCGGTTTTCAAACTTTTACAGCTAACCGCATTACTATCGACAGTTGTCAGGCACTTTGGCCATGCGCAACCTTATCGGGTAGTTGTCGTGATAATTTTCAGATTGACGAATGGTCTTCCAATATTTTAGTTTCGCATTGTATTGCTGACAGCGCACGCCATTCGTTTGAAGTAAGTGGCACGTCCAAAGCTTCGGGAGTAGTATTCCTTCGATGCACTGCTACCAATGCCACTAACCCAAGCGAAGGCCATTTTCATTGGCCACAAGGATTGTTATATGATTGTTTCAGAGATTATGGAACAATGACAGACGTGGTATTGGGACTTTATTCACGTGGTAGCATGGGAACTAATCACGGTTGGGCTGCTGCCCATTCGGTAGCATGGAACTGTGATTTACGCCGAACTTCAAGCACTTACGGTGATATGATTTGCCAGCAACCGCCAACGGCTCAGAATTATATGATTGGAGGATTTGCTAATGTAAACCGTTCGGGTAAAATCCCTTTCCCCCAATATCCCTTGGGATATGTGGAAGGGGTTAACAATACAAGCGCTTTGCTGAATCCACAATCATTATTTGAAGAACAGCTAAAAGAACGTTTGGCAAAACTGACAACTGTTTTAAATCCATTGGCTGATCATTCTGATTTTAAAGCCTTCAGCACTTCAAATAATGCTACAATTGAATACAACCTGGAAAAAGAAACCACAGTCTCTGTTCAGGTTTATGGAATAAATGGTCAACTGATAAAAACAATCATTTTGAATGAAACGCAGGCAAGCGGTGTTCATCAAAAAACTTTTGATATTCAGCATGTATGTTCAGGAATTTATTTAATTAAACTTACAACTGATGGTTTCTCATTCACAACAAAATTAATCGTATCTCGCTGATGAATACTAATTTATTTAAAATAATCTCCGTTTTGTTATTTTGCTGTCTGGTTCAATCTGCTAAATCAGCTGAGAAAATAGCTGTAACATCAACAGATTCCATAGAAATAAATAACCCGTATTTCTATGTGTTGCGGAATTCAACGATAAATGTGTCGTCTGATTCTTCAACGGTTGGTAAACGCGTGCTTGTGGCCTTGAATTCGGTAAAAATCAAAAAGGGAAATAAATTCATTCAGCTTGACCGAGGACAAATTGCTGTTTTTCAGCCTAAAGAATCGTATCAGGTTACAAGCGGAAAATTTTTCGAAATCGGGTTTAAACAAAATCATCCCGAGCTTAAACGACCTGAAGAATGGATAGAACCAACTAAAAATATCGTGGTTTATAACGATTCGGAAATTCGTGTTTTTGAAGAGCGTTTGGCACCACACGATATCCGTGAAGTTCATAGTCACGCACAACGGGTAGTAGTTCGGTTGAATCTAGTTCAACTTACCGACCCACGGTTTCACGAAACACCCAAACCAGGTTCCGGAATTCAGGTTCCAAATACAGTAAAATATGCCGAACCGGTGGTTCATGCCGTAAAAAACACCAGCGATATCCCACTTTTTAACATCGTGATTGAATATAAAATACCATCTAAAAATTAACAATATAATACATAGAATTCATGAGAACGAAAATCACAACTTTGTTGCTGCTGCTAAGCCTTTGCTTTTCAAGCTATTCTAACGCACAAACCGTTTCAGTTCGTTTAAACGACAACTGGCAATTCATCAAAACAGATTTGGGAAGTGCCTGGGAAGCTGTAAGACCTATAGTCAAAGCCGGAAACCCTGAATGTATGCCGGTTTGGACTAACGTAAACTTACCTCATTGTTTCAACGCATCCGATGGTGTTGACCCGGATATGAATTATTATCAGGGACCGGGCTGGTATCGTACTCAAATTGAGGTTAAAAATCCGTTCAGTGCAGGTCGAACTTTGCTTCATTTCGAAGGTGCAGGACAAAAAACTGAGCTGTATATTTATACTACCAAAGTGGGTTCACATGTTGGCGGTTACGACGAATGGACAGTAGATATAACCGATGCGGTCAACGCATTTTTAAAAACTAAAAATGCAGAAACCTTCAAAGGAAAAATTCCGCTTTCAATCCGTTGCGACAATTCACGCGACAACGAAATGCTTCCTTCAGCACTTTCCGATTTTAATATTAACGGTGGAATTTACCGTTATCTGAATTTGGTTTATGTTCCTGCTTTATCCATCGAACGAGTGAATATCAATTCCGAAGTCGATTCAAAAGGTGTTTTAGGAAAATACGATGTGGTGTTAAAAACAACAAACAAATCAACATTAGCAAAAGGAACACTCAAAATTGAAATTTTTGATCCGAAAGGAAAATCCATCCTTTCAAACAGTCAGGAAATTGAAGCAGGTAATGCTGAGAAAACGGTTTATACTTCTACTGTAAAAAAACCAATGCTTTGGTCGATTGCACAACCAAATTTGTATACAGCCAAAGTAACCTTAAGTTCTGATGCCGGCGTTCATACTCAAATTGAAAAATTTGGTTACCGAAATTTTGAATTTGTTGATTATGGACCTTTCATGCTGAATGGCAGTCGTTTATTGTTGAAAGGTACTCATCGTCACGAAGATCACGCCGGCGTTGGTTCAGCTATGACCGAATCACAAATTCGTACTGAAATGATTATGATTAAAGACATGGGTGCAAATTTTATCCGGCTGGGGCATTACCAACAATCCCGTATTTGTCTGAACCTTTGTGACAGTCTGGGAATTCTCGTTTGGGAAGAAATTCCGTGGTGTCGTGGTGGTGTTGGTGGAGAAAAGTATAAAAATCAGGCTTACAGTGTGTTGACAAATCTGATAGCCCAACATCGTAACCATCCGGCCATTATCCTTTGGGGATTGGGAAATGAAAATGATTGGGAGGGTGATTTTCCAACATTAACTAAAAAAGAATATGCTTCGGTAGTTCGAAACTTTATGAGTTCATTAAACGACCTGGCACACAAACTCGATCCATCACGCAAAACGTCCATACGGCGTTGCGATTTTGCAAAAGACATTCCGGATGTGTATTCGCCTTCCATTTGGGCTGGTTGGTATCGGGGCATTTATACTGAATACAAGGATATGTCAGAAAAGGAAATCAAGGGCGTGAAGCATTTTCTTCACGCTGAATGGGGTGGTGACAGTCATGCCGGACGACATTCCGAAACACCTGACAAAGGATTACAGGACATTAAACCTGGCGGTGGAGTTGACGAGCGTGCCGGTGATTTTCCAAGGGTTGGCGGTGCACCGCGGGTTTCGAAAGACAGCGAATGGAGCGAAACCTATATTTGTAATTTGTTCGATTGGACACTGAAAGAACAGGAAACCATGCCAGATTTGACCGGAGCTGCATTTTGGACTTTTAAAGATTTTACAACCCCGGTTCGGCCTGATAATCCTGTTCCGTATGTAAATCAAAAAGGCGTTGTTGAACGCGATCAAACCAAAAAAGAATCCTATTTTGTATTCCAATCCTATTGGGCAGAAAAACCTATGGTTCACATTTACGGTCATAGTTGGCCAACCCGCTGGGGTGATACCGGCGAACTGAAAATGGTCAAAGTGTATTCGAATTGCGACGAAGCGGAGTTGATTTTCAACGGAAAAAGCATGGGCGTACAAAAACGCAACAGCCAGAATTTTCCGGCAGCCGGATTGCGTTGGAACGTTGCTTACAACGCCGGTGAAAACACGCTGAAAGTCATTGGCAAAAAAGGAAAAACCACCGTTACCGACGAAATTAAACAAAGTTATCAGACAGATAAATGGGGAAAGCCTGCTCAAATGACCTTGACCAAAATTGCTCAGACAGCTGACTTTGCAACTTTGGAGGTGAAATTGCTTGATGATAAGAAAGTTATGTGTCTCGATGCTAAAAACGTGGTAAGCTTTGGTTTGACGGGTGATGGCAAACTAATTGATAATCTGGGAACGGCATCCGGCTCCAGGGTAGTGGAACTACAAAATGGTCGGGCTATTATTCGGGTTCTGCTTAATTCAGGAAAGAGTATTGCGAGTGTAAAATGCAACGGTATTCCGACTGTTTTTTGTGATTTGAAATAACATTTGCTTGAACCTGTCGTAATTTAACATATTTGGTATGCCAATTTTATGTTTTACAACAGTTTTCGAAAAATAATTGCAAAATAATTTTTTTATTAACTCTACAAGCATTATTTTTGGTCAACCAAATATCTGGTCAACCAGAAAATGCATTCAAATTTTTATTAAATATTTAAAATTCAAATCATTATGAAGAAAATTACTTTTATTTTAGCCTTATGCGCTTTTGCACTGATAGGCAAAGCACAGGTTTTGCTGGACGAAACTTTTTTTGACTTTCCAACAACCGATAACACTGCAACGGTAAACGGTTGGACAAACTATTCAGGGAACACTCTGGAACCGAATCTAACAGATTCTCGCACTTTGGATAAGGCTGGTTTGCAATATGCCGATCTTAGTGGTGTTCCATTTTTATCAGGACAAGGAGCCGCATTACATAATGTTTATGTTGGATTATCTGCTACTAAAAATCCTCCGGGAACTGTACTTCTTACTTCAAAACCCTTTTCGACTACACCAATTACAACCGGCGTTATTTATACTTCCTTTTTATTTCAATCTTTAGCGCCGGGCGGAAGTCAGGGTCAAACAGTAAGCTTAACAGACTCAATACACCGCTCAGCTATGTGTCTGTGGGTTAGACCGGGTGCATCCGGTTCAACCTTCAAATTGGGTATTACCCGTTCAGGTGGTGGTTCTTCTGATATTGTAAATGGCTTAACAGAATTTAATTATGGAACAGTAAATTTCATTGTTATGAAATATGACTTTACTTCTCATATTGCCTATCTGTATGTGAATCCTCCGGTAGGGAGTGCTTCAGAACCAACAGAATATGCTTTTGATAATGCATCGGTTAATCCATTAGAGATATACCGCACAGCCATGCAATATGTGATGTTAACCAACAAGGGTTCAAATAAATGCTCTTATTATGTTAGCGGTATCCGTGTTTGTCAATCATGGGCAGATGCTGTACAAGCTGCTGCACTCCCTAAAGTTACAGCACCAACTGTAGGATCTGCCAGTGGGGTAGATGTAGAAAGTTTCTGGGCAAACTGGACGCCAACTACTACGTCAAATGGTTATACCATTTTAGTTTATAGCGGAACTTCTTTATTCAGCAAAACTAATGTTACCGATAAAACAGCTTCTACTTTTCAGGTAAGCGGTTTAGTCTCGAATACAACCTATACCTACAAAGTACAGGCCAATGGCGATTTATCAACTACCGGTAACTCTGATCCTTCCGCTGCTTCAGCTAGCTTTACAACAAAAGATGGTGTTCTGAGTGTTCAACCTAATTTCAGTGATGGTACCTGGGGTCCTGTATATACAGCCAGCACAGGCATCAATCCGGAACCTGCCGCACTTTCCTATCCATCAGCTGCAAATGGTAACTATTTTGTTTCTAACGGCCTCAATAGTAGCGTACAAAAAATAGGTATATTCCTTGATAATACATTGACTGTTAGAGACACCCTTAAATATTGGATTAAGCTGGATAAATCTACTGCAGCAGGAGGCTCTTATTTAGCGTTACCATCCATGAAACAAGTGGGAAGTATGCAGTTACACGTATTTTCAGGCTCTAAAACAAGACCCTTACTTGTTCAGGAACTTATATCAAACGGAAGCTGGCAAACTGACTATTCTTTAGTTACCGGAAAAGATTCTATTGCTAGTAATAATGATACTATTTATACCCTTCATTTCAATAAAAGTGTTGGAACCAAATTGAGAATTATCAATACGGGCGGTGGATTTTTAGGTATTGGCAAAGTCAGTGTTGATGCTGTTCTGAGTGGATTAATTGAAAACACAAGCAATATATCACTTTACAGTACAGGTAAAACAATTGTCAGCTCACAACCAGGAACTCTCAGTGTGTACAACCTTCAAGGTATATTGGTTTACAAAGAAGCCATTGAAAACCGCAGACTCACTAATTTGTCAGCCGGAATATACATTGTTCGACTGAAAGCTACCGACGGAAATATGACAACCCGAAAAATACTCATTAATTAAAAATAAATCAATTTTTAATATTCCAAATTGGTCAGACAGCAATGTCTGACCAATTTTTCCCTCTTCTCTAAAATTTTATTTTTTTAAACTTATTAAATCAAAATGTTATGAAAAAAATTACTTTCTTATTGGCATTGCTGTTCATAACGGTGCTAACTAATGCACAAACACAGCTAACAACTCCTACAATTGGAGCATCTACTGTAGCCACTGCAGGAGGTTTTACTGCTAACTGGACTGCTGTTACAAATGCTCTTTCTTACAATGTAAAAGTTTATTTAAATGGTACAACCTTGGTAACCAACAAAGTTGTTTATGGACAAGCTACTGCAACTTTAGCAATGTCCGGTTTAACCGGTAGTACGGCTTATCAATGTACTGTTACTGCATTAGGAGATGGAGTACTTTATTCCAACTCTGCGGAATCTGCTTTATCTACAAGTTATTCAACACTTACACCTGTCTTAGCAACCGCTGCTCCTACTGTTGGAGCAACATCGTCTATCACGTCAACAGGTTTTACCATTAACTGGACTGCTGTAGGTGCAACTGCTGCAACTTCTGTTACTGTTACTGTATATGATGCATTATCAAATATTGTATTTTATACACCAGCCATTGCAGCAACTGTAGCAACTGCAGCTGTTACCGGATTAAATGCAGCAACAAACTATACTTACACTGTTACTGCAGCAGGTGATGTTAATACTGCTGTAGCTTCAGCTCCTGTAGCAGTAACAACTTTAGCAGCAACTGCTCTTACTGCCCCGGCCGGTTTAGCAGCCGCTGCAGCAAATTTAAAAGCTACAGTTTTCACAGCTTCATGGACAGCTTCAACGGGAGCTGTAAGTTATGATGTGAAAGTTTATAATAGTGGAACTTTGGTTAGTACTACGAACACAACAAATACTTCTGTCATAATTGGTGGATTAATTCAATCTACTTCTACTTATACTGTTACTGTAACTGCAAAAGCAAATCCACTAACAAATACAAACTCTGTTGAATCAGCCGCTGTAGCTTTTACAACAAATGCATCAGGAAGCTTAGCTACACCGACAATTTCAACCGGTGCTACACGAATTGGAACATATGGATTTACTGCCAACTGGGATGCTGCTATTACAAACGCAACCAGTTATCTGATCAAAGTGTATCAGGGTTCAACCTTAGTAAATGCTACTTACGCTCCCGGAGCAAGTATTATTAAATCTGTTATTGGAGCTAATTTATTGCCAAATACGGCTTATACATATACTGTGTCAGCTATTGCTGCAGCTACTCCAAACTTTGAATCAGTAGAGTCTGCCCCTTCACCTGTATTTACTACTCAAGTGGCTGGTTATGCCTTGCAATATGCCGATTCAACAGGACTTAAAAATGAGATCAAATATGGGATTGCAGATGTATATGAACTAACAAGTTCGGGTGCTACCTATATATTGGTCCCAAGTGCTAGTGCTACTGGTCTGATTATCTCAAGAGGTTTCACATTGCGTGGTCAAACAGGTTTGTCGGCAAAACCAATTTTCTCATACTCAAATACCTCAACTAGTTCAACTTTAGTGATTTTTTCAACAACGACTCCCGGATTAAATATGTCGTTTGAAAATCTTGAATTAAATGGTACAAATGCTGGTTCTGGTGGTCAAGCACTTATATTTACTGCCACCAATTCAACTACCTGGGCTACAGTAGCTATTAAAAACTGTAAAGTTTATAATTTCATTAATGGTAATGGTATTTTCCGTTTAGAAGGACCAAGCACAGTTGATGGTGTAAATAAAACAACGGTTACTTTGTTAAATTCAACATTTGACAATTGTGCCGGTAGATTTATTCATTTGTATAGCGCTTCCCTTTCTTCATCTCAAAAATACGGAGCAGTCACATTGACAAATTGTACGTTTAGTAATTTCACTTTGACAACAGCTTCAAATCCAAATGCAATAATATTCTATAGAAGCGCTACCCAAAAAGCACTTGCAACATCTTTGACTGTTAACCATTGTACTTTCTATGGTTTTAACTCATCGAACAATATTATTACTATTCAAAATCAATCACCTGGAGGTCCTGTTACTATGTCAAGTCCTGTCTCGATTAAAAATAGTATTTTTGATTGTGGTTCTCCTGCTTATGCGATGACTTATACAGCTCAAACTGCTAATACTACCATTTTCGACAATTGCTGGACTTCTAATTTCTCAACCCCTTTAGTTCCTGCTGTTAATTCAGTGTTGATTACAAATCCATTTGTTGCATCTCCTGTACCAACTTATACGAGCATTTCAACTAAAGATTTCAGTCTTAGTAACAAAAGTTCATTTATTTGTACCGATGGATATGTTGCGGGAAATATTAATAATGCAGTCTTAACGGCTTTGGCACCACCTTCGACAATAAATGATGCTAATTCAGGAGCTTGGGGCTTTAGTGCAAGTTGGTCGGCAGTAACAGGAGCTACAGGTTATTTGGTAAATGTGTATAGTGGATCTACAATTGTAGCTTCATCCCGTGTCTCAGTAGCAAATGTAAGCATTAGTAATTTAACCCCAAATATAACATATGCATATAAAGTTATTGCTATTGGCGATGGCGTTAATTTTAGCAGTTCAGTAGAATCTGCAGCCTCAAATGCTTTCTCAACTTCATTTGCTACAGTAGTAAATAGTATAAAAGCACATTCTTTCATAACTGCATTCGGTAAAACCATAATTTCTTCCGAAACCGGATTAATTCAGGTCTACAGCATCCAAGGAGCAAAAATAATTGAAGCTCCGGCTGTCAGCACACTAAATACTAATTTGGCGAATGGAATCTATTTGGTTAAACTTACTGCAACAAACGGTCTGGTTACAAATGCAAAAGTACAGATTAAATAAGTAATCCAACTGTAAATAATAAATCACCTAACGGGTTTCAACAGAAAGGTTGAAGCCCGTTTTAAATTCAACTAAATGATTTATATGTAAAAACTTACGATATATTTTATTCTAAGCTGAAAATTTTATGCTCTGCAACACATTTCATTTAACTTGCAACAAAAAAAATTGTTTAGAAAAAATAATTTAATTACTTTTGGTCAACCAAACATTTGGTGTGCCAATAATAGAAAACAAATTATTAAATATTAATTTTAAAATTTAACTATTATGAGAAAAATTACATTACTCTTTGCTGTTTTTATATTATCATTAATGGCAAATGCGCAAACTACATTCCCGGTTGATGAAACATTTGCAACTGGGTTTCCAAATCCTCAGGCAGTTAGTACAACCCTTACAGCAAATGGCTGGACTACTGTTACCGGTTCTGTTTCAACCACTTTTTCAAAAACAACAATTAGCCCAATGGTTTATCCACCTACGGGCACATCATGGATAAATTCAGGTATAGGAAATGCATTATATGTCAATTATACTGGGGTTTCCAATGCAACATCTTATTCTTTTAAACAATTTCAGGACACACCAGTATCGAGTGGTGTGTTGTATTTATCATTCCTTTATCAATGTACTGCAAATGGTGGCAGTGGTTCACAGATAATGGGTATTTCTGATGTAAGTTCTACAAGCAATACAGGAGCTGTAGTTTATTGTTCATATAATGCGACTGGTTTTTCCAATCAGTTAAGAATTGGAGTTACCAGAGCTAGTGCAACTAATGCTGATGTTCAGTTTGGAACAACTCAAATCACACTTAATACAGTGTATTTAATTGTAATGAAATACGATTTTACAGCTGCAAAAGCTACTTTATATGTAAATCCTGCAGTTGGTGGAACAGAATCAGCAGCAACTGTGTGGTCGTATGATGATGGAACTGTAAATGGTAAAACCGCTAAAACTCAATTTCAATATCTAAAAGTATGTAACAGTGGATCCAACAAAGCATATTTCGATGTAAGTGGTGCGAGAATTAGTACGTCATGGACTGATGCAGTAGCTCCTTATGCTTCCGCATTACCAGCACTTAGTACACCGGTTGCCAGTTCCGCTCAAACTATTACAAATACTGGTTTCACTGCCAACTGGACAAATGGAGATGCTAGTGCAACTGGTTTTAAAGTTCAAACATACCTCGGAACTAATCCTGTTCCAGTGAATACAACTAATGCAGGAGCAGGCACAACTTCTGTCAATGTAACTGGATTAATGTCGGGTGTTGATTATACTTATACTGTTACTGCAATTGGCAATAATACATCAAACCAGAATTCAATTGAGTCGTCAACATCATCATTTACTACTACCGGTAAAGTTAGTTCATTAAATACTGACTTTGGAGATAATACATGGGGAAATGGAACTACTTATAACTCCATAACTCCACCTGTTTCAGCATCTTATCCTACTTATTCTATTAATGGATTTGATTTTATCGCAACTTGTGTTTATAGTAGTAGTGCAACTGGTCCAAAAGCTGAAGTTCACAGTGCTTATCTCAAATTAGACAAAGGAAATCTTGGCGCAATGGTTATATTACCAACTGTTACATCTGTTAACCAACTTGAAATTCATGCAAATAATGTATCAACAACGACTCCGAGAACTTTTACATTACAGCAACTTATAAGTGGAGTTTGGACCAATGTTGGTGCAGGTTCTGGTTCCGGAACAGGTCTTTACGATTTACCTATTACTCAAGCAGAAATGATCTATGTAATTCCTATTACAACAAATAACACTAATGCAAAATTCAGAATCTTAAACACTGCTTCTCAGTCCGGCGGAATTAATGTTATGCAAATAATTACCCGAACTAAAACTCCCGCAACACTTACTTCACCTACTGTAGGTGTTAGTGATGTGGCTGGTAATATAACTGATACTGGATTTACTGCCAACTGGTCAACCGGTGATGCAAATGCTTCTGGTTATAAAGTGTTTCTTTATGCTGGTAGTACTTTGGTAGGCACTTATAATACAAGTAACGATAATACCTTGAGAAGTTTAGCCATTTCAGGTTTAACTTCCAGCACAGCTTATACTTATAAAGTGGGTTCAATTGGTGATGGTGATAATCTTTATTCTGATTCGTACGTTTCTGCAGCATCTGCAGTTTTTACAACTTCTGTTGCCACAGCTATTAATAGTTTGAATGAGAACTTCCTTATTACAGTTTCAGGCAAAACCATTCTCACTTCCGAAACCGCCATGATTCAGGTGTATAACCTTCAGGGAGCAAAAATTCTGGAAGCGCAGGCTGTAAATAAATTGAATACTAATTTAGCTAGTGGCATCTATCTGGTTAAACTTATGGCTATAAATGGTCAGATAAAAAACGCTAAAGTTCAGATTAAATAAGTGATTTAATTATATTATTCATTACTCGGGTTTCAAACGAAAGGTTGAAACCCGATTTTACATTTATTTTACCCTTTTTAATCTTCCATCTTTACATAATACTTCCTCTATCTATCCTCCGATGACCGTCCGATGAAACATTATAATTCAACTAAGCTTGCTCAATAAAAATTCTATGATTTGATTAAACTCAATATGAAATTAAATTATGGTTTTGAAATCATGTTTTACAACACAAATTTTAAAATACAACAAAATTCTCTTTCATAATCCATACATTAATTGTAATTTTGGTCGACCAAAAAAATAAAAATCGGAGTATTCAATGAAACCCATTTACACTATTATCGGAATTGCCTCTCAACTTGGCCTCTCAATTTCCGGACTTTCGGCACAACAAAAAAAAATGAACGTCTTGTTCATTGCCGTCGATGATTTCAAACCGGAAATAGGCTGTTATGGCAATAAAATCATTAAAACTCCCAACATTGACAAGTTGGCTCAAAACGGCACTGTATTTTTAAGTAATTACTGTCAACAATCAGTTTCCGGACCAACCCGTGCGAGTCTGCTTACTGCTAAACGTCCTGATTATACCGGAGTTTGGGACTTGAAAACCCGAATGCGTGATGTAAATCCGGACATTCTTTCATTACCACAATACTTCATATCACAAGGTTACGAAACGGCAGGAATAGGTAAAATATATGATCCGCGCTGTGTGGATAAAGCCTTGGATGAACCATCGTGGAGTATTCCATATTATAAAAACTCCAATGATTACTTCCCAGCTTCAACAGGTGAACCGGCTTTGGGGCAATATCAACTTCCTGAAACGAAAGCATTGGTTGAAAAACTAACTACTGAAGCTCAAGCTAAAGGAATGAAAGGCAAAGAACTTAGGGAATACGTACAAAACAGCATAAAACCGTCAGTTGAAAATGCCGACGTTCCCGACAATGCGTATGAAGATGGTGCTAATACCTTACATGCCAAAGACATTATGGCGCAATTATCAAAAGGAACAAAACCATTTTTTTTGGCGGTAGGAATTCACAAACCTCACTTACCGTTTACAGCTCCCAAAAAATACTGGGATTTGTATAAACGCACTGATATGCCAATTGCAGCTTTTCAGAAACATGCATTAAACAGTCCGGATTATGCTTATACCAACTCAGGTGAATTACGTGCTTATTCTGATATTCCGGCATTGTGTTCCTTTACCGACCAACAAACAGATATCGGATTGCCTGTAAACAAACAGCAAGAATTGATTCACGGTTATTATGCTTGTGTTTCGTATACCGATGCATTGGTTGGACAACTTTTACATTCACTCGATTCATTAGGACTTCGAGAAAATACAATCATTGTTATCTGGGGTGATCATGGCTGGCATTTAGGCGATCATGATTTATGGACAAAACATACCGATTTCGAGAATGCTACTCACGCTCCACTTATTATTGAAGCGCCTGGATTTAATGGAAATAAATCAACATCTATGACCGAGTTTGTTGATATTTTTCCGACATTATGTGATCTAACAGGACTACCAACACCAAAGAATTTGGATGGAGTCAGCCTTATTCCAATTATGAAAAATCCCGAATCTTCTGTAAAGAAATATTCTATCAGTCAGTATCCCCGTTCCGAAAAATCCACCAAGCTCAAAGCAGCAGGATTTCCGGATGGAAGAGTTATGGGGTATTCACTTCGGACAGAGAGGTATAGAATTACCATGTGGATGGCAAAAAGTTTCAGGAGTAATTTGCCTTATGATGAATCAGCCCTTGCATCCATTGAATTATATGATTATCTGAAAGATCCACTCGAAACCGTAAATGTCTATAATTCAAAGGAATATGTTTCAGTGGCCAAAGAAATGAAAACGAACATGTTGGAGTTTTTCAAAAATCAACGAAAGAACTAAATTGACGCTAAATAAGAAAATGAAAAAGCAGGTTTTAGTAGGTTTTGTTATTTTGATTAGTTTCCAAATGATAAATGCAAGCGATTATCATTTTCAGGAGGGTTTTGCCAGTTCGTCTCCTGTCGGATGGACAAGGCAATGCAGTTCTACTACTTCCGTAAATCACACCGGACTTACTTTTTCAGGTGCTTATGCTATCAAATTTGACCCAGCCGGTTCGGGTAGGTATGGTAAAAATCTAATCAGCCCTGAGTTCAGCGGTGCAGATTCACTTTCATTTTACGTTTCCAAAAATGCCAATGCTACTTACATGACGCTTTATGTGGGTAAAGTTGTTGGCACCGATACAACTATTATCAGCACTTATAATGCATTTAATTTTCCTAATAAAGCTTCAACGCCTGGGTTTGCAAAGATTTCTATTCCAATAAAAGACTCTTTATCAACCTTTAAAGTGATTTTTTACGCCACAGTATCTACTGATCCTAATTTCGTAAATTTAGGTTGGTTTGTGGTGGATGATATTGAACTCTCGAAATTTTCAAGTTCAGTTCCGTTAATTCCACCAACATCCGTTGCTAAAATAAGTACAAATTATGGGGATGGTACATGGGGAACTGTTGCTACTACAGCTTATACTACTGGAAATTATCCATCGTCCACCCTAAATGGATTCAATCTGGTGAAAGCCTATCTTTATACCGGCACAATGACTTGTCCAAACGGTGAAACGCACACAAACCGAATCGCAGTTGACCGAAATACACAATCGGGTGCTATTGAATTTCCAACACTCACAACGGTTGGTGAAGTAGAAATTCATGCTGTAACGGGTACAACAGCTATGAGTTTCCGGTTGGAAGAATGGGTAAATAATACCTGGCAAACGGTTGGAACGTACAATACCATCAAAACTCCGGATAGCGTTTATGTGATTCCTTTAGCAAGAAATTCAGAAACAAAATTGCGCATCGCCAATAATACCGGAAGCGGACTTTATGTTTATAAAATTCTCACCCGCACACTTCAGGAAACACTTGATCTGACACTCAGAAGTTCTTCACCCGCAGAAGGTGAGATATGTTTTTCAAACTTAAAAAAGACAATTACGATTACTTTCAATAAAAATGTTCAGAAAGGAAGTGGTACTATTTTGCTGAATGGAGTTTCACTTCCATTGGATAGTTGCAAATTTTCCGGAACAACAGTCACAATGCCGGTAATTCTGACAACAAACAGTTCTTCCAATAAAAATTATACGTTAATTATTTCAGCGGGAACTTTTATTGAAACCGGAAATGCATCGAACTTGTCAAAAGCCATTACCGTAAATTTCCAGACCATTCATTCGGTGGCTTATCCCTCAAACTACAACGGGTTGCTTGACGTGGTTTACAAAAATGTGAACAGTACCAATTGCCGTATGGATATTTATTACCCGACTGATGCAGTCAATCCCGTTCCGGTAATTATCAATATGCATGGTGGCGGCTGGGTAAGCGGTGCAAAAGAAGAGCAGGGCGGTTTCAATATGTATTTCAATCAGAGTTGGGCAGTGGCTAATGTGGAATACCGGATGCGAAATGAAATTCTTGCTCCGGCTGCCGTTGAAGATGTGCGAGGAGCTATGCAGTATGTGCTGAATCATGCCCACGAATTGCATATCGACCGGAATAAAATCATTTTTCAGGGTGGTTCGGCAGGAGGACATTTAGCTCTGACCGGTGGCTATTTGCAAAATAACCGAATCTACGACAATGATTGTCAGCAATATTCAGGCACTATTAAAGTAATGGCAGTAATTGACAAATATGGAGCTGCCGATTTAATGACCTTTGCACCTGTTTACTCAGGAATGGTTGCGTGGCTTGGACCACGTGCTAACGACAGCATTTTTATTAAATCACTTTCGCCTATTGAAATGCTAAATGCTCAAACACCACCAACGTACATTATTCACGGTGATGCTGATCCAACAATTCCGTACAGCCAATCAGTTGAATTACAGGCAAAACTTCAATCATTCGGAGTGAAAAATAAATTTCTGACAGTTCCCGGTGGTGGTCATGGTGGATTCTCCGATGCTTATAATACACAAATGGAAACTGAAGTGATAGCTTTTCTATCAGAAATACTAAATTTGCAGACGGGAACTATACTTCAAACAGATAATTCCAGAATAAAATGTAATCAAACTGGAAACTCTATTAATATTGAATCGCCTGAATCAACAATCACTTCTATACATGATTGCATAGGAAAATTAATTTTTCAAACTCAGGACAAATCAATTAAAATCAATTTAAACGGATTATTTATTGTAAAAGTAAAAACTGCACAAGCAGAATCTAATTTTAAAGTCATCATTAAATGAAAATATATTCAAAACATACCGGTTTTTTATTCAGTACTAAAATCTTGCTCTTCTTTTTAATTATAGGTTTTCAATCAGTTAATGCACAAACCAAACCTACATCGAAAGAGGATAAATATGCAAATGAAATAACGCAGTTTGCCCGGGAAGATAAAAAAGGGATTGACACTACCAATCTGGTTGTGTTTATTGGCAGTTCAACATTGAGAAAATGGACTGATATGCAACGTTATTTCCCAAAGTCCAATATTCTGAATCATGGATTTGGAGGTTCACGGCTTGCTGAAGCCATTTATTTTGCAGACAAAATGGTTTATCAATACAAACCGACTCAGGTAGTGCTATACGAAGGCGATAACGATTTGGGTGGTGGAATTTCGGTTGAAGCCTTATTGGCTGATTTAAAGGTATTTGTACGGTTGACTGAGATTAAATTGCCAAAAACGCAGATCGTTTTATTGTCGGTGAAATACAGCCCACACCGAAATGCTCAACGCGAACAATTTAAAGAATACAATGCCAAAATGAAAGAATTCGCAGCTACAAAACCGAATCTGAAATATGTAGATATCGCTTCGGTGGTACTAAACGAAAACGGCACTTACCGGAAAGAATTATTCACTTCCGACAGTTTGCACGTGAATGCTGACTGCTACAAACTTTTTGCCAAAAGGATTGAACCGTTTCTAATTAAAAAATAGATTTATACACAAAGAGATAATTATATTAATGAAACTAACTTCACATCCCCTTTTTTGGAGGGGCTTGGGGAGGCTAAATAATAAACAGATGAGAATCAATTTTAGAGCCCAACTAATTATTGTTGGTTTATTCCTTTTCAGCATTATAAGTGCTCAAAATCTCAAACTTGGCGAACTTTTCAATGAAGGCGCTGTACTTCAACGTAATGCCAAAGTCACTGTATGGGGAACGACGGCTCCTTCTACGGGAGTTTCGGTAAGCATTCAGGGAAAACAGGTTCAGTCTAAAAGTGATAAAGCCGGTAACTGGACTGTGGATTTATCAGCTTTGAAAGAAGGCGGACCATACGAAATGTCTGTTAGTTCGGCTAAAGAAAGCTTGAAAATCAACGAAATTTATGTTGGTGAAGTCTGGATTGCCGGCGGTCAATCCAATATGGGTTTCATGCTTCAAACGGCTGTAGGTGGTAAAGAAGAAGCTGCTAATGCAGCGAATAAAAATATTCGGTTTGTGATGGTTCCGTACAAACCTTACGAAGAATATAAAACCAAAGGTGACATGAACTGGCACACAGCAACAACCGAAAACAATGTAGCTTCTATGTCGGCCGTAGCGTATTATTTTGCCAAAGATTTACAACAGAAACTGAATGTGCCGGTTGGTGTGATTTGCTGTTACAAAGGTGGTTCGGGTGCAGAAACATGGATGACCCGCGAGTGGCTACTGAAAAGTGTTGAAACCGCACCGATAGTTCAAAAATATGAAAATTATTTGTCGGATATGGGGAAACAGAAATACGAAGAACTTTTTAGAAACTATGAAGCAGATACGAAAGTTTATCGCGATTCAATTAAAGCAGGCATCAAAAATCTTGTTGCACCCAAAGAACCGATGGGTGATCGTCATTTCAACCGTCCTTATGGACTTTATCATACTATGCTGGAACGTTGTATTCCATATTCGGTAAAAGGTGCTATCTGGTATCAGGGCGAGCATAACTCAGGTAGAGCAGAACAATACCGCACCTTATTTCCGGCTTTGATAGCAGAATGGCGCAATGATTTCAAAAATCCGGAAATGCCTTTTTTATTTGTACAGTTGGCTAATTATGTAAAAGCTGATCCCAACAACCGACCAATCTGGCCGGAATTGCGCGAAGCTCAGCTGCTAACCTGGCAAAAAGTAAAAAATACAGGTATGGCAGTAACTATGGATATCGGCGAGAAAGATAATATTCATCCTCCCCGCAAAGAGCAGGTTGGCAAACGATTGGCAGCCATAGCTTTTAATAATGTGTACATCATAAAAACTCCTTATTCCGGTCCGGTTTATAAAAGCATGGAAATCAAAGGAAATCAGGCGATTTTGTCCTTCGATTTTTTGTATGACGGTTTGAAAGTGGATGCTGAACTGAAAGGATTCTCTATTTGTGGTGCTGACAAAAATTTCATTCCTGCTAAAGCCGAAGTAAAAGGAAATCAGATTGTGGTTTATGCTGAACTTATTTCTCAACCGGTAGCTGTGCGTTATAGTTGGGCAAACTGGACTGATGGAAATTTATTCAACAGTGCCGATTTCCCTGCAACACCTTTCAGAACCGACGATTTCCCCATGCTGACAGCAGGAAAGAAGACCGATTCGTATAAATAATCAACTAATAAATAATCAGTAATTTATAAACCGTTTCAATTAGATTTTATGAGAAAATTAGTTTTTAAGGTGATAGTTTCAACTTTGTTTTTTTGTGCTATTAGCGTCCAAAGTCAAACCAGAGTTTGGAATATTGAAAAACTTAATCAGGCCAAATCGCTTACTTCGGAGGCCGCTAAATTTATTCTTCGTGAAGCTGACAGAGCTCTTTCAACCGATATTTTGACTGTTATGGACAAGGAAACTATTCCGCCAAGTGGTGACAAACACGATTATATCAGCGTAGGTCGTTATTGGTGGCCAGATCCAAAAAATCCGGGTGGACCGTATATCCGAAAAGATGGCATTGTAAATCGTGAAATTGACAAATTCGATCGGGGAATTTTGAGTAGTATGGCTAAAAGCGTAAAAGATTTGTCGGTGGCTTATTATCTGACTTCCGACGAAAGATATGCTGTCAAAGCGGTTCAGAACCTGAAAATATGGTTTCTAAATCCGTCTACCAAAATGAACCCGAATATGAATTTTGGTCAAACTATTTCCGGTCGAAATGAGGGTAAAGGGCGTGGTGAAGGCATTATTGATACCTATTCGTTTATTGATATGTTGGATGCTATAGAGTTGCTTAAAAACTCAAAATCGTACACAGCAGGCGTTTCTGAAGGATTGACAAACTGGTTTTCAGCTTATCTGAACTGGATGATGACCACTGAAATCGGGAACGAGGAATTCACTGCTAAAAATAATCATGGTACAGCCTTCGATGTACAGGCAACACGCTATGCATTTTTTGTTGGCAAAGAAGAAATCGCACGGAAATATATAACTGAATTCCCGGAACGCAGACTTTTTTCACAGATTGAACCCGATGGATCACAACCACTGGAACTGGCAAGAACTACTGCTCTGGGCTATTCTACCTTTAATCTGACTCATATGCTGGATATGTGTTGTCTTGCAAAATCGTTGAACATAGATTTGTTTAATTCAAAATCGGCAGACGGAAGAAGTATCTCGAAAGCGTTTGAATTTTTATCTTACTATGTTGGAAAAACTGAAAGCCATTTTCCATACAAACAAATAAAGGAATGGGACAGCGTTCAGAAAAAACTCTGCTGGCAGCTGTATCGTGCTGATAAATTTCTTTCAAAGTCTGTCTTCGTGAAGTTTTACAGAAATAAAATAAGCGATTCAGATAAAGATGATAATGTTTTATTCTATTAATATTAAGCAGTCTATAATTATCATCAAATGAAAGTATCAATTATCGGGTTCATTTCAGTAATTCTGTCCTTTGGAAGCATTTCCGGTCAGCCACTGCTTTGGAATATCGAAAAACTGAACAAGGCGAAAGTTGAAAACCCGGAGTTGATTGTTCAAATCATTAAAAATGCTGATAAATTATTGCCCAAAACTATTTTGTCGGTTATTGATAAAAAGAAACCTGCACCTAGTGGCGATAAGCATGATTATATAAGTTGTGCACCTTATTACTGGCCTGATCCGGCAAATCCAACTGCACCCTATATCCGCAGAGATGGTGAAAAAAATAAAGCAGTTAGCACTCCCGACAAAAATAATATGGGAACAATGGTTAACAGTACTATTTGCCTTTCGCTGGCTTATAATCTGACTTCCGAAGAAAAATACGCGGCCAAAGCAGTTGAGAATCTGCGAATCTGGTTTCTGAATCCGATAACCCGAATGAATCCGAATTTGAATTTCGGACAAACAATTTACGGTCGGTTACAAGGAAAAGGGCGTGGTGCCGGAATGATTGAAACCTATAAACTGGTGGAAATGTTGGATGGGGTTGAATTACTTCGTAAATCACCTAAATTCAGCAAAACCGATCAGGAGATTCTTGCCAAATGGTTTGACGATTTTTTGAATTGGATGATGACTTCTGAAGTTGGTAATCAGGAATATAATGCTAAAAATAACCACGGTGTGGCATTCGATATTCAGGCCACCCGATTTGCTTTGTTTGCCGGAAAAAATGATATTGCACGCAAATACATTAATGATTTTGCCGAGCGTCGCATTTTCACCCAAATTGAACCCGATGGAAAGCAACCGGCAGAACTTGCCCGAACGAAAGCCTTGCATTATTCGGCTTTTAATATAACTCACATGCTCGATATGTGTTTGATTGCCAAAACACTGAACATTGATTTGCTTGCTGCAAAATCGGCAGATGGCAGAAGTATTCAGAAAGCCATTGAATTTATGGCTCAATATGCCGGCAAAGCTCAAAGTCATTTTCCCTACAGCCAGATAAATGAATGGGATCTGGACCAAAAGCTGCTGATTTTCCAGTTATATCGGGTGGATAAAATGAGTAGTAAGAATAATTTTGAAATCTATTATAAAAACAAAATGACTGATTACGAGAAAAATTATAATTTACTTCTAAATTAATTTCATGAGATTAACTCCTTTTATATTGACTTTTCTGCTATTCAGCTTACAAATAAATGCCAGACAAAAGTCGGTTACTAATGCTTCACAAATAAATGGAATCACCTGGTTGCCAGGCGATACCATTGTTATGACAAACGGTACCTGGATGGATCAGACAATCATATTCAAATCTTCGGGAAACGCAACTCAGCCAATCGTTCTGAAAGCACAAACTGCCGGACAAGTCATCCTTTCAGGAACATCGCATATCGGAATTTCCGGGAATTATCTCGAAGTGAATGGCTTGTTTTTCAAAAACGGAAATTTAAGTAGTTCGGAAATTATTTCATTCCGAATTTCAAGTTCTGAATTTGCCTATAATTGTCGGGTAACAAACTGTGCAATACTCGATTCAAATCCGACAGATAATGCTATAGATACAAAATGGCTGTCGCTTTACGGTGCTAACAATAAAGTGGATCATTGCAGTTTTCAGAATAAAACCAATATGGGAACATTGCTGGTGGTATGGCTTACTGCCGGAATTGTACCGAATCATATTGTGGACCAAAACTATTTCGGTTACCGGAATTCAAATGTTGATGCCACCGGAGCTGAACTAAACGGTCAGGAAATTATGCGGTTGGGCGACAGCTCAACCTCCATGCAAACCGCAGGAATTCAGGTTACTAATAATTTTTTCGAACATTGTAACGGTGAGATAGAAACCATTTCAAATAAATCCTGTGGAAATTATTTCTCCAACAATGTTTTCTTTGAATGTCAAGGAATGCTGACACTACGTCATGGAAATTATGCAACCGTGGATGGAAATTATTTTTTCGGTAATAAAATATCTACTTCCGGAGGAGTTCGAATTATTGGCGAAAACCACAAAGTGTACAACAATTATTTTGAAAAATTAGGCGGCTCGGGTTATCGCTCTGCAATTTGTATAGTGCGAGGTAAGCTGAATTCTCTAGCCAATGAGTATTTTCAGGTAAAAAATGCGCTGGTGGCGTTCAATACCATGGTCGATTGCAGTAACGCATTTACGATCAACTACAATAGTACTTCAACCTACACCATGCCACCCATTGGAACGGTGATTGCAAACAATGACGTTTACAATTCGTCAGGATCAAACACGAACATTATTGTTAGCCTGACTGATCCCACCATGGATGTTACCTGGAATAATAATTTGATGAATCAGGGGATATATAGCAATTTCACGGCTACCGGAACTCAGGTTATCACCGGGAAAGACCCAAAACTTGTTTTGTCCGGAACAAGCATAAATATGTATGAACCGGGTGCAACTTCGGCATTATTGTCGTATAGCACGACAGATTTTCCCGAAATTTCCGTTGATATTCGTGGTCGGGATCGTGGAACCACAGCTAAAATACCGGGCTGTAGTCAAGTTTCCGGGACAGCAACCCGAATAATGCCAAACCGCTCCACCACTGGTGCTTCCTACTTCAACGGAACGTTCACAGATATAAAATCAGTCAAGTTGGATCTTGGTTTTAAATCGTTTGTTTCAAACCGCAAGTTGATTTCTAATTCCAATACTGCGGGTAAATTGTCTGTTTTTGATATCTCGGGTAAACGTTTATTCGAACAAAAGTTATCGGAAGGTATTTCGACGAGCAATATGCCGTACAATCCCGGCGTTTATATTCTTAATTTTATTTCATCAACGGGTAAAAATTATTCTGAAAAAATCATTCTCAATTAATTATGAATCAGACAATCAGAGTTTTTGTTGGATTTTTGTTTGCTATTTCAACAATCAATGCTGCAGAGCATCCTAATTTATTTCTCACATCCAAGGGGGTTCAGGAAATTAAATCTTCGCTTGGAAAATATCTGGCTTTCGATAAATCGCTGAGTGAGCTGAAAGCCATTGCCGATAAAGCATTAGCTGAAAAGATCGAAGTTCCGGTTCCGAAAGATGGTGGCGGTGGATATTCGCACGAAAAGCATAAAAACAATTATTACGCGATGAATGCTGCCGGAATTTTGTTTCAAATTAGTGCTGACAAGAAATATGCTGACTTTGTTCGGGATATGCTAATGAAATATGCCGAATTATATCCAACTCTTCCTCTGCATCCGGTTATCAAATCCGAAGCACGTGGAAAGCTTTTCTGGCAAACATTGAACGATGCAGTTTGGCTGGTTCATACTGCAAATGCGTACGATTGCGTTTACAATTTTATGGCAGATAAAGACCGTCAGCTGATTGAGAAAAACCTTTTCCGCCCCATGGCTGAATTTCTGTCGAATGGAAATCCGGGTAATTACGCTACCTTCAACAAAATGCATAACCACGGTACCTGGGCTTTGTCGGCTGTGGGCATGATTGGGTATGCTATGGGCGACAAAGAACTGGTGGCAAAAACGCTATATGGTTCAAACAAAGATGGCAAAAGCGGTTTTTTTAGACAGTTGGACATGCTTTTTTCGCCGGATGGATATTATACTGAAGGTCCTTATTATCAACGTTATGCCATATGGCCATTTATGACTTTTGCTCAGGTTATTCAGAATCAGCAGCCCGAACTCAATATTTTCAAGTATCGGGATGGAATATTGCAGAAAGCAGTCAATACATCGCTTCAATGTGCTTACAACGGTGAGTTTTTTAAATTGAACGATGCGCTTGATAAAACCTATGCAACACAGGAAATAGTTTATGCTGTCGATATTGCCTATAAAAATAATCCGGCCAATAAACAATTACTCGATATTGCCCGGGTGCAAAACTCTTACCTCGTTTCTGAAGAGGGATTGTCCACGGCAAAAGCTGTTTCAATGGGAAATATTCCGGCGTTTGAAACAAAATCAACTCTGCTTCATGATGGAGCTAAAGGCGATGAAGGTGGAATTGCGATTTTACGAAGTGGAATGGACAGTAAGCAAAGTTGCCTGACCTTCAAAGCTACTTCACATGGACTTTCGCATGGACATTTCGATAAACTCTCTATGATTTTTTATGATAATGGGAACTGCATTTTACCCGATTATGGATCGGTGCGATTTCTGAACATTGAACCTAAAGATGGGGGCGGTTATACAAAGGAAAATCATACTTGGGGAATGCAAACCATTGCGCATAATACCGTAACAGTAGACGGCGTAAGCAATTTCAATGGCGATATTAAAATTTCATCTCAATTCCATTCTGATTTAAACTATTTTGATTGTGAAAATACTGATATTCAAGTTATTTCAGCTGTTGATTCGCATGCCTATGAAGCTGTAAATTTAAACCGAACAATGGCAATGATAAAAAACAAAGCGTTTGAATATCCAATTGTGCTGGATATTTTCCGGATAAAATCCGATTCTACACATCAGCTTGATTTACCATTTTACTACAATGGTCAAATGATTTCCACTGACTTTACGATTCATAAAAACACAACGAATTTAAAACCATTAGGGAAGAAAAATGGGTATCAGCATCTTTGGCTGGAAGCGACCGGAAATACAGAAAAGGAATCTGCCAATTTTACCTTCCTGAACGAAAACCGTTTTTACAGCATTACAACGCTTACCGATGCCAAAACACAGTTTATGATGACCCGAATTGGTGCCGGCGACCCCGATTTCAATCTGCGTAATACAGCCTGCTTTTTGGTTCGACAGCCAAATGCTTCGACTCATACTTTTGTTTCGCTTATTGAACCCCATGGTTTGTACGATTTAAAGCGTGAAATAACCGAAAATTACGAAACTAATCTAACCGGATTAAATTTAATTAAAGAAGATGAGTTTTTTTCGGCAGTAAAAATTAGTCTTAAAAACGGACAGACATTTTTGTTTATTACTTTAAACAGAGATTTTGGAAATTCAAAATTACGAACGATTACAATCAACGACAAAAAGATTTCATTTATAGGTAATTATTATTTTTCGGAAATACAAAACTAACTTATTATGCAAACAAAAAGTGAGAATTTTCTATTCGGAACTGAACTTCCTACAGTAGAAGTAGATGGTGGATTAACCCGGAAATTAATGGGTTACGACGGACAGCTAATGCTGCTCGAAATCAAATTTAAAACAGGTAGTATTGGGTATCAACATAAACACATCCATTCGCAGACTTCCTATGTGGTTAGTGGCATTTTTGAAGTTACTATCGATGGAGTTACACAGATTCTGAACCCCGGCGATGGATTTTATGTTGAACCGGATGTGATGCATGGAGCAAACTGTCTTGAAGAAGGTATTTTGATAGACACGTTCAGTCCGATGCGACAGGATTTTTTATTGAAATAAGATGAAAATCAAAGGATTGCGCTGGTGGATCATCGGGATGATTATGGTTATCACCATTATCAATTACCTCGATCGTGGAACACTCAATTATATGTGGGTGGCCAACATTGAATACAAACTGGTCGATAAATGTGATAATGCGGGAATGGAAAATCAGGCCGAATTTCTGAAACAGGAAAATACGTACAAGCTGGTATCCAAAAAAGGCGATGTCATTACGCAAAAAGCGGAATATGTTTCATTCAAAAACAAGGGTAAGATTGTCGTAAATCGTCAGGGAATTGCCTACGATCTGGGCATTGTCGATTCAAAAGCTTCGCCAAAAGTGGCTGCTCAGCAAGCCAAGGATTTATTGGGAGAAATCACCATTTTTTTTATGATTGCCTACGGTTTCAGTCAGCTTTTCTCCGGAAAACTGTATGACAAAATAGGTACACGCCGTGGTTTCTTCACCTCGGTTCTGGTTTGGGGAGCAGCCGATGCGCTGACTTCACTGGCACAGGGGAAAGTTACGCTTACCGGTTTCCGAATGATGCTGGGATTAGGTGAAGCCGGTCCGTGGCCGGGAACTACCAAAAGCAATGCCGAATGGTTTCCGCAAAACGAACGTGCTTTTGCTCAGGGACTTTTTGGTGCAGCAGCATCTATCGGTTCTATTTTAGCTCCGATTATTATACTGATGCTTTATATTTCATTGGGCTGGCGAATGACGTTCGTGGTAGTTGGTTGTTTGGGTATTTCATGGCTTATTCCATGGCTTATAATCAACAAAAAAGGTCCAAAAGAACACAAATGGATTACTGAAAAGGAACGTGAATATATTCTGAGCGGACAGCCGGAAGCTAGCATGACAAACGACCGTGCCAAAAGCTGGGGTGAACTGCTGTCGAACCGAAAAAACTATTCGGTAATTCTGGGACGCTTCTTTCTCGATCCGATTTGGTGGATGTTCGTGACGTTTTTACCCATGTATCTGGTGGAAGAATTCAAACTGAATATAAAAGAACTTGCTTTTTCGGCCTGGATTCCTTACGTGGGAGCTATGATTGGTGGATTAGCGGGCGGCTGGTTCTCGGGTTATTTAATCCGCAAAGGTGCCACAGTGGACAAAGCCCGTAAAACGGCTATGTTTACCGGCGGACTGATTATGATTCCGGCCATCATTGCTTCGGTAATGGCTTCTAATGCTGTTTTGGCAGTTATTTTAATGGCATTTGTACTGGGTGGTTTCCAGTTCACCATTGTCAATATACAAACTTTACCCAGCGATTTCCATTGCGGAAAATCTGTAGGATCGTTGGCTGGTCTGGGAGGTGCTGCAGCTGTTTTAGGAACAATTTTAGCTATACTTTTTGCTGGAAAAATCGAAAGTTGGCCGTTGCTTTTCGGCTTATTGGCCACACTGGTTCCATTATCATTAGCATCCATTTATCTGACGGCCGGAAAAATAGAACAAATAAAATAATGTGATAATGTGACAATTTGAAAATGATATAATTTTTAAATATAATTGAAAATAAAAACCAATATGAAATTAGAAGGAAAAGTTGCCGTTGTAACCGGTGGAGCGCGCGATTTAGGTCGTGCAATTTCAGTAAAACTGGCTTCGGAAGGAGCAAAAGTTGTCATCAATTATTTTGACAACCCTGATGATGCAAATGAGACATTGAAAATGGTTCAGGAATACGGTTCTGAAGGAATCATTGTTCAGGGTGATATGACAAAAGCAGAAGATGTAAAACATGTTTTTGAGGAAGGATTGAAAGCATTTGGTTCGGAAATTCATATTTTGATAAACGTTGTTGGTGGTCTTTTTGGACGCAAATCAATTACCGAACAGGATGAAGACTGGTATTATCTACTAATGGATGTGAACATGAAAAGTTGCTGGCTTTGTACCCGCGAAGCTGTTCCACATATGCCGACCGGTTCAGCCATAGTAAATTTCTCGTCTTTAGCAGCACGCGATGGTGGCGGACCAGGTGCTTCGCTTTATGCAACAGCCAAAGGGGCAGTGATGACCTTCACCCGTTCTATGGCCAAAGAACTCGGACCGAAAGGAATACGTGTCAATGCTTTAGCTCCGGGAACCATTGCCACTTCGTTCCACGATCGCTTCAACACGCCCGAAAACCGCGAACGTATGAAAGCTGTATATCCACTTCGACGTGAAGGTGATGCAGGTGATATTGCAGATTTGGTGTTATTTCTCGCTTGCTCAGATTCAGATTATCTTACTGGTACAAATGTGGATATAAACGGTGGAATGTCGTTCTCCTAATTAGACAATAATCAATACCTCTGTATCCATTAAATGGAATTTTAGAACAACGCTAATCTGATATTCAAATAGATACAAAATATTTTGTTTTCCAGGAATGAAAAACCAGACAATATATCTGTTTTAATAATTGATAAAAAAAACCTCTACCTAAAAGGCAGAGGTTTTCAATCGTGTTTTTTCAGTTTTATTGTATTTATTCTATGCCAATATTCGGCATCAAAAATTGTAAAACAAGAAATTCATTGTCACAATTTTATGATTTCCCGTTCCGTTTCTGAACGTTATAATAGATCTTCATTTGGTTACCAAGAATTTTGGTAAAACCTTTCACATCGTCGGCACTCCAGGCACGATTTATTTCACCATATTCGCCAAAGTCAGTTTTCATTAAATCGAACGGACTTTCTACACCAATAAGGCTGTAGCTGTACGGACGAAGTTTTACAATGACCGTACCAGTCACGTTCTGTTGTGAACTTTGAAGAAATTGTTCTATATCACGCATGACCGGTTCAAGATATTGAGCTTCGTGCAAAAACATGCCATACCAATTGCCGAGTTGGTCTTTCCAGTATTGTTGCCATTTGGTAAGCGTGTGTTTTTCAAGCATTTTGTGTGCATTAATAATTAAAAGCGGAGCTGCGGCTTCAAAACCAACCCGACCTTTAATGCCGATAATCGTATCACCAATATGCATATCACGACCAATACCATATTTACTTGCAATTTCTTCCAATTTGTTGATTAAAAGAACTTTATTAGCATTCTTTTCACCGTTTATGGCACAAATTTCACCGTTCTCAAATTCAATTGTAACAGATACTTCATCCTGTTTTTCAATTTGGCTCGGATAAGCTGATTCAGGCAAAGTTTGCTCGGATTTTAATGTTTCTTTTCCACCTATTGAAGTTCCCCAAAGTCCTTTATTGATGGAATATTCCATTTTTGTGAAATCAGCTTTGAAACCATGATCTCTCAAATAATTGATTTCATATTCGCGGGTCAACACCATATCACGTGTTGGTGTCAGAATTTTGATATTTGGAGCCAGAACATCAAAGGTCAAATCAAAACGTACCTGATCGTTTCCGGCACCGGTACTTCCGTGTGCAACATAGTCGGCACCTATTTCTTTGGCATAATTGATAATGGAAATGGCCTGAAAAATTCGTTCGGAACTAACTGAGATAGGATAAGTACCGTTACGTAATACATTTCCGAAAACCATAAATTTAATGCTTTTCTCGTAGTATTCCTGAGTTACATCCAAAGCTATATGAGTTTTTGCACCTAAACGAAAAGCTTTATCTTCAATTACTTTCAAATCTTCGTCACTGAAACCACCCGTATTTGCAACGGCAGTATGAACTTCGTATCCTTTTTCCTGAGCCAGATACATGGCGCAAAACGAGGTATCCAATCCTCCGCTAAATGCTAATAATACTTTTTCTTTCATTTTTCCAAATCTCAAATAAACGGTCAATAGTCGACAGTCTTTAAATCGTAAATTGTAAATCTTTCAATCCTAAATTATTTTTCAACATCCTTTGCCGGGTCGAATAACATACCGGTACATAAACAGTGTTTACGACCAGTGCGTTGAAGAATGTCATAGTTTACGCAACTCTGACAGCCTTTCCAAAAAGCCTCATCGTCAGTTAGTTCGGAGAAGGTAACAGGTTTATAACCAAGTTCCGAGTTGATTTTCATCACTGCCAGACCGGTAGTAAGTCCAAATATTTTAGCGTCAGGATAACGCTTACGCGAAAGTTCAAATGCCTTACGCTTGATACGTTTGGCCAATCCATTTCCACGGTATTTATCTACAACAATCAATCCTGAATTGGCAACAAATTTTTTATTTCCCCAGCTTTCAACATAACAAAATCCGGCAAACTCGTCACCTGCTAAAGCAATAATTGCTTTCCCTTCTTTCATTTTTTGCTCGATATACTCGGGAGAGCGTCTGGCAATACCTGTTCCACGAACTTTGGCTGCCTCAGCTATAGTACTCAAAATAGTATCAACATAAGATAAATAACGCTCATCTGCAACTTGTACAGATATCTCATCAACGGCAATTTCTTTTTCCATCTTCAACTTAAATGAGTTCTTTTTTGTTTTGAAAGCAACTCTTAAAAAATGTATTACTTAATCTATTCTGTTTCCATATTGTCAACAGAACACTTTGCCTTTTTTGCAAAAGGGCAACAAAGATACAGAAATACTTTATTATCAGCAAGTAAATTTAATTAATCCCTTTCGGAAAAGGTGATATTCATCATATCGAGAATATCTTCACGGCTAACTCCTTCACGTGGTATAACTAAAATAGTATCGTCACCCGCAATAGTTCCCAATACCTTTTCAGTAGCTTTGTTGTCAATATCCCAGGCTATAGCACTGGCATAACCGGGTTTTGTTTTCACGACAGCTAACTGTCCTGAAAATTCAAGACTCAAAACAGCACCATGGGCTATCAGTGTATTGAATGAACCAGTGTTTGGAAGCGGTTTGTTGTACGAAGGTAAAATGTACTTGTATGCACCGTTCGAAAGCGGCGTTTTGGCAACTTTGAGCAGTTTTAAATCACGTGATAGGGTAGCCTGGGTTACATCACACTGTCGGTCACTTAAAATTTTGAGCAATTCTTCCTGGCTTCCTACAACTGTTGACCGGAGAATTTCAGAGATAATCTGTAAACGATTACGTTTGTTTTTCATAAATATGTATAATTATTTAGATTCGCCGCAAAAGTACAATATATTTTGCATAAAACAATGGCTTTGATCAATAAAAATCAATATTTATTCGTAAAGTCAAGTATTATGGCCAATTTATTCATTTTTACTGTATAGTTTTAATGGATTTTCCGCATAATTATTATATATTGATATCATTAGAACATTTTGGATTTAAAATAGTTTTATTCTTTAAAGATTCCTGAACCTTTAATATTCATTTCTTAAATCGTATCTTTGCAGGTCAAATTTAGTTGATAGTTTTTTGTTCATTATTGGCTGAAAAGACAACTCCTTTTCGGTTTTATCATGAATCATGAAATATTAATTATGAATTAATTAAATCATGTCAAAACAGGGAAATATAATCATAAAAGGTGCCAGAGTTCATAATCTGAAGAATATAGATGTTGAGATTCCACGCAATAAACTGGTAGTTATTACGGGACTTTCGGGCTCCGGAAAGTCATCGCTGACATTCGACACACTTTACGCCGAAGGTCAACGCCGCTATGTAGAAAGTCTTTCGTCTTATGCCCGTCAATTTTTGGGACGCATGAGCAAACCCGAAGTAGATTATATCAAAGGAATTCCACCTGCCATTGCCATTGAGCAAAAGGTTAATACCCGGAATCCACGCTCAACAGTGGGTACCTCTACCGAAATTTATGAATATATCAAATTACTTTATGCCCGAATTGGTAAAACCTATTCCCCTGTTTCGGGCGAACTGGTAAAGAAACACGAATCGGAAGATGTCATTGATGCAGCCATGGAATTCGCTGATGGAACCCGGCTTATGGTGCTGACTCCGGTACTGGCCACTGTGGATCGTACATTGAATGAGCAGCTTCAAAGTCTTCAATTGCAAGGATTTAGTAGAATTGAAGCAAATGGGGAAACGATCCAGATAGTTGACTTTATTAAACCGAATGCCTTAAACAAAAATAATCCTGAAGTTTATCTGATTATCGACCGTTTAACTGTGGATCATAATCAGGAAACTGTGAGCCGACTTACCGACTCTGTTGAAACAGCATTTTTTGAAGGAAATGGAGTTTGCTCATTGAAAGTTTTTACTTCAGATACATCCGAAATTCTTTCTTTTTCTAAACGTTTTGAAGCTGATGGAATACAGTTCGAAACTCCAACTGTTCATACTTTCAGCTTCAATAGTCCAATTGGTGCTTGTCCTGTTTGTGAAGGTTTCGGGCGGGTGATTGGCATCGACGAGGATCTGGTGGTACCAAACAAAACGCTTTCGATTTACGAAGACGCTGTGGTGTGCTGGAAAGGCGAGGTAATGAGCGAATGGAAAAATCAGCTGATTCACAGTGCTTCAAAGTTTAATTTTCCTATTCACAAACCGTTTTACGAACTGACTGATGAACAGCGTCAGTTAATTTGGACAGGGAATCAATATTTTGAAGGACTAAATGCCTTTTTCAAAATGCTCGAAGCCAATCAATATAAAATTCAGTACCGCGTAATGCTCGCTCGTTATCGGGGAAAAACAACCTGTAGCTCCTGCAATGGTAGCCGGTTGAAAAAAGAAGCTTCGTATATCAAAGTAAGTGGAAAATCTATTTTGGAGCTGGTGCTGCTTTCTGTAAGAAACCTGAATGAGTTTTTTGAAAATATTCACCTCGACGAACAGGATGCAACCATTGCTAAACGCCTTTTAATTGAAATAAATAATCGCATTCATTTTTTATTGGATGTCGGACTTGGTTACCTGACCCTGAATCGTCTATCGAATTCACTTTCAGGTGGTGAAAGTCAGCGGATTAATTTGGCTACTTCCTTGGGAAGCAGTCTGGTGGGTTCGCTGTATATTTTGGACGAACCGAGTATCGGACTACATTCGCGCGACACACATTTGTTGATAAAAGTGCTGAAACAGCTGCGCGATTTAGGAAATACCGTGGTGGTGGTGGAACACGATGAGGAAATTATGCGAGCTGCAGATTATATCATCGATATTGGACCGTATGCCGGACGAAAAGGTGGCGAAGTGGTTTTTCAGGGTGAAGCCCCCCTAAATCCCCCTGTTAGTGGGACTTTAGATACTTCTAATTCATTCACTTTAAAGTATCTTTTTGGAGAAGAAGTTATCGACGTACCGAGGCATCGCCGTAAGTGGAATAACTATATTGAAGTACTTGGTGCGCGAGAAAACAACCTGAAAGGCATTAATGTGAAATTTCCGCTGAATGTAATGACGGTTGTAACCGGTGTGAGTGGATCGGGGAAATCGTCGCTGGTACGCAATGTGTTTTATACTGCCCTGAAAAAACATTATGGTGGTGTGGCTGACCGAACCGGACAGTTTGGAACGCTTAAAGGCAGTATGTTATTGGCCAAAGACATTGAATTTGTAGATCAAAATCCCATTGGTCGTTCGTCGCGTTCCAATCCGGTGACCTACATCAAAGCCTACGACGAAATCCGCAAGCTTTTTGCCGACCAGCAATTGTCGAAGCAAATGAATTACTCTGCATCGCATTTCTCATTCAATACCCAAGGCGGTCGCTGCGAGGAATGTCAGGGTGAAGGAACGGTAACGGTGGAAATGCAATTTATGGCCGATCTGGTGCTGGAGTGTGAACATTGTCACAGCAAGCGTTTTAAACAAGACATTCTGGATGTTCATTATAAAGATGTAAACATTTACGATGTGCTTGAAATGACCGTAAATCAGGCCATTGAGTTTTTCTCGGCACAAACCGGCAACACTGAAAAGAAAATTGTAAAACGAATGAAACCGCTTCAGGATGTGGGTGTGGGTTATGTGAAACTCGGACAGTCGAGCAGCACGCTGTCGGGTGGCGAAAGTCAGCGCGTGAAGTTGGCCTCGTTTCTGGCTAACGAAAAGCCTGAGCCAACCATCTTCGTGTTCGACGAACCAACCACCGGACTTCATTTTCATGATATTAAAACATTGCTAAAAGCCTTTGATGCATTGATTTCCAAAGGGCATACGGTTATTATTATTGAGCATAATATTGAAATAATTAAATGCGCCGACCATATTATCGACATTGGTCCCGAAGGTGGTGATCATGGTGGAAATGTGGTTTTTGAAGGAACACCGGAGGAATTAATCAACTGCGATTCTTCCTATACTGGAAGATTTTTGAAAGAAAAAATTTGATTTTTACGACTATTTAGTTAATCTATTTCAGAATTTAATTACTTTTGTTGGGTAAATAAATTCTGAAATATGAAAAAACTCATCCTGCTTTTAGCACTAGCTACATTTAGCTTTTATTCTGCACATTCTCAAGACATTGCAAGCTCTATTCGAAATTACGAACCATCCAAATCCGAACTGATTTCCAAGGGCCGGAATCTGGTCATGGATTTTTACATCGCCGGAGATATCGAGAAAGTAACTGAAGCGTATTTATACCTGAATAATAAAGTGGCGGATACTAATTATTCCGTGTTTACTGCTTTTGAACAAATTTATTTAGGCACACTCACTCAGAACTATTCATATTCGTTGAATGAAATTATGCGCTTGGATTCTCTGTTTAAAGTTGAATCTGAAAAACGAACCCGAAAAGTACAACCTACCGATAAACAGTTGGGTGCAAAATTGTACGAGTTTTCATATATATATCTGCAAAAAATCTACAAGCAAATTGAGGCATCAAACCTCACTGTCGAAGATAAAGAATTGTTGAAACTTTCGCTGAATGATATCTTTGATAATTCGAATGTAACTCAAAATTTGCGACAGAAAGCGCAGGATGATATCAATCAGCAATGCGATTCGTTTCTCACGAAATTTAAGGCGTCAAAATATGAACATTATATTCGGAATCAGATTCGCAGGGTTTTCAAACAAGCCGATTGGGCATTTGGCGAAGAAGCTTCATTTGGGTATTTGAATACCCAGGGAAAAACTAAGAATTACCTCTCGGACGGTCTTGGATTTGCCTTTGGCGTTGATGGATATTACAAGCGGATGGCGATGTTTCTGAGAGCAAGTGTTTTTATCAATCAGGTGAAAACGAATATTCCCTTTGAAAACCTTAGCACTTTATATGCAGGTACTTCAGCCAATCTTTCTATTGTCGAACTAAGTCTAGGTTATCAACTTGTTGATACTAAAAATATTGCAATAACGCCTTTTGGAGGAATTGGTGGAAACTTTCTCGATCCCACTGAAAACACTATTGAAAATGATCCGGGACTTAAAAATAAGGAATTAGCTTCATTTTGTACTCTGGTAGGTGTAAACTGCGATATTAAATTCAAAAATACATCTTTCAATCCTAGCTATACGGCTGTGAGGTTGCGGTTATCATACTTAATGCCAGCTTCAACGCTAACACCATTTCAGGGTAATCAACTTACTTTTACCGTGGGTTGGTCATTGGTAGGACGAAACACAAAGCGTGATTTATAAAAATTAAAAAGGCAGTTTCAATCGTTTTGAAACTGCCTTTTCAAAAGAGTTTTTACTGAATTACTTCACTCCAACCACTTCATAACCGATATTATCTACAGCGGTTTTGAGGGCTTCATCACTAATTTCCTTAGAAAGTGTCAGTTTCGCAGAGTTAGATTCCAAATCCACTTTGGCATTCACGCCATCGATTGCATTCAGTACTTTTTCCACACGAGCGGAGCAATGACCGCAGCTCATTCCTTTTATTTGCAATGTTTTTTCTGTCATTTTTTTATCAGTTTAATTAATTTATCAGTTCCATTTTGAAGCGTTGCAGTGATATCTTTCGGTATAACAATTTTGAACCGATTTGGTTTAAAAGCTTTGATTTCAAATTCAGGTTTAAACCGAAGCAATCGCAGCGCATTCAGTACCACTGTCACTGAACTGAAACTCATGGCAGCCGCTGCAAACATTGGATTCAGTTTCCACTCGAGCATATTGTAAAATACTCCGGCAGCTAATGGAATTCCGATAATATTATAGAAAAATGCCCAAAATAAATTTTGTTTTATATTGATCATCACTGCATTACTCAATCGCAATGTAGTGACGGCATCCAATAAATCGCTTCGCATAAGCACCACATCAGCCGATTCTATTGCCACATCCGTTCCTGCACCAATAGCAATTCCCAGATTCGCACGAGTCAGCGCCGGAGCATCGTTTATTCCGTCGCCAATCATAGCAACGATTTTTCCTTCGGCCTGCAAACGGCTTATTTCTTTGTCTTTTTCGTGGGGTAATACATCGGCAATTACTGTCGTAATGCCCAATTGAGCCTGAATAGCAGCCGCTGTGCGGGCATGATCACCGGTAAGCATGACCACATCGATTCCAAGATTTCTAAACAATTCAACAGCTTTAATGCTGGTTGGTTTCAGCACGTCGGCCACTGCAATAATTCCCATCAGGGTTTTTCCACACGCAATAAATAAAGGCGTATTTCCTTCGTCGGCTAATTTATCAGACAGCGCTTCAAAATCAAGCATTTTTACTTTGCGGTCGGTCATTAGTTTAAGATTTCCGGCCATATAACTTTTACCATTTATCACTCCTTCGATACCCTGACCTGCAATTGACTGAAAGTTTTCAACCGATTGAACATGAATTTTTTCTACTTTGGCTTTTATCAGAATAGCCTCTGCCAAGGGATGTTCAGATGGTTTTTCCAGGGAAGCAGCAATTTCAAGCAATTCAGTTTCGGTTGTAGATTTGGCTGTTATAATATGAGTAACACGAGGCTTTCCCTCAGTCAGTGTACCGGTTTTATCCAACACCACTGTATCAATCTTAGCTGCCATTTGGAGCGTTTCTGCCGATTTAATCAAAATACCATGTTCAGCTCCCTTACCTGTTCCCACCATAATAGCTACAGGAGTTGCAAGTCCCAGAGCACACGGGCAAGAAATTACCAGAACTGCAATACCAATCGACAAGGCAAAATCGAAGGGTTGACCTGCCATTTTCCAGGCTACCGTGGCAACAATGGCAATGAGTATTACCACCGGAACAAAAATCGCACTGATTTTATCAGCCAGTTTGGAAATAGGAGCTTTGGACGACGATGCTTCTTCCACCAATTGAATAATTTGCTGAAGTGTGGTGTTATTTCCTACTTTCGTTGCACGAATAGTAAATGAGCCAGATTTATTAATACTTGCCGAAAGTACCGTGTCACCCTTTTGTTTAAAAACAGGTATACTTTCTCCTGTCAAAGGCGATTCGTCGACCGAAGAATTTCCACTGATAACCACTCCATCTACCGGCACAAGCTGTCCGGGACGAACCACAACCATTTCATCCAATTCCACTTCTTCTACCGGAATTTCCATTTCAATCTTATTTCGGATTACATTAGCCGTTTTAGGCGAAATATCCATCAATCGGGTAATGGCATCGGTAGTTCTTCGCTTCGATCTGGCTTCGAGGTATTTGCCGAGCGTAACCAAAGTCAGAATTGTACCCGCTGATTCGAAATACAAATCGTTTCGGTAATGAAGTACTGATTCATAATATCCGTATAACAATCCATACATTATGCGGAATAGTGCATAAACTCCGTATAAAATAGCAGCTCCCGAACCAATGGCAACGAGCGAATCCATATTGGGTGAACCTCGTAAAATGCTTTTAAATCCTTTGCTGAAGTAGCTTCGGTTGTTGTACATGATTGGCATCAGCAACCAAAACTGAATAAATGCATAATAGAATGAAAATTCAGTATTATGCAAATAAATAGGGTAAGGCAAACCCAACATATGACCCATCGAAACATACAGCAACGGAATCAGAAAAATGAGCGAAGTAATCCAGTGACGCTTCAGTTCCTTTTGTTCTTCGAGTGCAAAATCTACTTTGGGTGTTTGTTTCATCGGTTGAGATACAACCGAAGGTCTTACATGGGCTTCGTAGCCGGCCATTTCCACCGATTTCTCAATCATATCGGTGGTAAGCTGCAAATCGTCATAATCGACGCTCATGGTATTGGTCAGCAGATTTACATTCACGCTTTTTACAGCACTTAGTTTGCTAACGCTTTTCTCGACACTTGCCACACAAGCCGCACACGACATGCCGGTTACATCAAATTTTTCAATTTTCATTTTCTAACAACTTTATATTCACAAAACATCCTGATAAACACACAGTTCATGCTTTCTGATATTGTTGTGCAATTTTACTCAAAAACTTGTACACAACCAAATAAATGAGGGCTTTTTATTACCTTTGTAGCCAAAATAATGTTTTTCAAACAAAACTCAATGATCAATCAAACCAATCAAAAAGAACCTAACATTCAGGAGATTGCTGATTTGTTGACCGATATTGCTGCTGAGCTAATGACTTCGGGGGCTCACACCATGCGGATTATTCAGAATATTTCTCGCATGGCAGCTAAATTCGGTTATTTTATTGAACTTTCGGTTTTCCAGCAGAGCATTATGATGACGATTACGAACAAAGAAGATCAACAGAACCGGTTGACGTTGATAAAGAAAACCAAACCTTTGCTGCTCAATTTTACTATTGTTTCCGATTTAAGTTCGTTGAGTTGGGATACCTTTGACAAAAACCTCACTTTCGATCAAATATTAAATCGTTTCCATGATATTGTGACTCAAAAACGAATGTCGCGGTGGTTGGTTTTGATATTGGTGAGCTGTGCCAATGCTTCGTTCTGTGCATTGTTTAAAGGGGATATTTTCGCTATTGGATTTGTATTTTTGGCCACACTGGCAGGATTTTTTATCCGACAGGAAATGATAAAAAAGCATATTAATCACCTGATTGTATTTAGCACCAGTGCTTTTGTTGCCTCCTTGCTGGCAGGCTTAGGTTACGTGTTCCACTGGGGTGCTACACCTGAAATTGCCTTAGCATCCAGCGTATTATTTTTAATTCCCGGTGTTCCGCTGATTAATTCTATTCTGGATATTATCGAAGGTCATGTGCTTACCGGAATTGCACGACTGGTTAATGCTTCCAGTCTGATTGTATGTATTGCTCTTGGATTGTTTGCTTCTATGTTAATCTTAGGATTGGAGAAATTATGATAAACACTGAAATGATTCATTTGATACTGATTGATGGCTCATTGGCTGCTATTGCAGCTATTGGATTTGCGGTCATTTCAAATCCTTCGCGCAATGCTATTGCAGTTTCAGCCTTGCTGGCTGCTATTGGTCACGGATTGCGGTTTGCGCTTATCCATTATGCCAGGCTCGATATTTCGATGGCAACTTTTGTGGCTGCTTCCTGTATCGGATTGTTGAGTATTTTATTTGCCCGAATTATTCATTGTCCTGCTGAAGTTTTTTCGTTTCCTTCACTTCTTCCTATGATTCCGGGATTGTTTGCTTATCGAACTATTCTGGGTTTAATCAAATTTATGCGAACTACCGATGTAATTAAATCGCAGGGTTTTATGCTCGATTTCGTCCATAACGGACTGACTACCCTATTTATTCTTTTTGCACTGGTGGTTGGAGTTTCCTTGCCGGTATTGTTTTTCCCAAAAACATCATTCTCGGTCACAAGGAAATACTGAAGATCATTTGAGTTTGTTTTTCTATTATCGTTAGCGAATTCAATTACTTTTTGTATGCACTAATCATTTAATCCCTTACCATTGAGAATTTGTGCAATACATTTTTCTATCCTCGATTCTCGTGTTTTAGATTGTTTGGGTTCAGAAAAATAAAAATGGTAAGCCCTTTGCCTTCCCGGTGTCAGTGCTTCAAAAGCAGTTTTTAAGTCAGGAATTTCAACTAATTTTTGTTTAAATTCCTCTGTGACAATATATTCTGTGGTTTTTTTAAATTCCACTCTCAAACCGGCTTTTTCCAGCTCAATGGCTTCATAAATATAGGCTTTCAAAAGATTTTCGATCTTTTCGATTTCACCAACACTTCTGAACCGAATCTGCCGCCCAGCCTGCACATTCTCCGTTTGTTGAATTAGAATTCCTGCAGCATCGTGCAACAAGGAGCCTTTTATAAACAAGATTGCACAGTATTCTTTAAATACATGAATTAAAACGATATTGTTTTTCTGAAACGTATAACACGGAACACCCCACTTTAATTCTTCGGTTAGCTGACAGTCAAGAATAATCATTCTCAATTTCTCCAACTCTTCCTGCCACTTTTGGACTTTACTTAAATATGCATCAACCTTTGGATTCATTTTACACTTTTATTAAGTCTGAAATAATTTGAATACGATTTCGTCGAACAGAGTTTTCTTTAAAAAATACCTAATTCAAATAATTGATTATCCGTCATGAATCTCACACTCAAGTGGGAGGTGGGTTTTCTTTTACAATCTCATACAAGCACAAGTTTTCACCCTTTGTAGTTTCTATTTGCTGGTTTGGAACAGTTTAAAAAGTTATAGCAAAGTGGCTAACTACTTTTTCTTTTTATTGAAAAACGTTACCGATTCATTGCTCACCGCATCGTTATATAGCTCATCTTCAAACTTTGAGATAAATTCTGCCTTTTGTTTGTTGAGCAAAATAACAGAAATTCGTTTTCGTGCCATTTCGAAAGGTTCCACCTGGCCGACTGTTTTATAAGCCAAAATTCGTAGAAAATAATGTTGTGTGCTGTCTGAAGTTTCCACAAATCGGTTGCTTGAAACAAATTTAGATGCGTCTTCAATTTTAAGGGGTATTTTCTTGAGTATCTCGCTCAATTCCATCCATTTGTCGCCGAAGTAATCGTAGCTTATGGCATTCTGAATGCTGTATTTTTCAATGCTTTCAAGCGATTTTGCATTGGCCGATTGAACCCAACTGCGAACACTGGGAAGTTTTGGCGCATTTTGCGGAACTACCAACAACAAGCCCTTGACAACATTTTCTTTCAGTGCCAGCTGATCGCTGTATTGGTTATAGAATGCTTTCAAATCTTCCTCCGATGGCTCTTTGGGCAAACGTTGTTCAATCATTTTTTGCTGATACTGATGAATGGTCAGCGATTTGCGATAGCTTTCCACCAATTCATCAATTTCAGTTTTATTGCTTACGTTTCGCTTTGCATTTTCGTACATCAATACGTCAGTTACCCATTTCTTTATGTAACTGTTGGCAATTTCGGTGCTATCCTGAGCATTTACATTGGGTGGTATAATTTGCTGAATTTCATCAGCATTCAGGTATTTGCCTTCCACTTCAAGAATCTGTTTGCCTTTGACATCCTGTGTTTTGTGACCACATGAATTTGTGAGAGCAGCTAAAAGCAGGAGAATGATGAAAGTAAATTTATTCATTTTCAAAGGATTAAATTACGATTGGAGACAAAACAAAACGCAAGAATAAAAGACAAAGTTAGGTCTTTTATTCTTGCGTTTCAGTTTATATTAGTTTTTCTTAACCGTTTTCAGAATATCATCGTTCACTTTAACCGGATATTTGGCACGAAGCATTTTAATCCATTCCTTTTCCAAAAATTCTTGATAATCAGCCGTAACAGATCCACGAACATCGCTGTAATCTTCCGGTTTTGAGATCGGTTTTCCTACAATAAATGCAAAAGGATACTCCTTTGTAGGAACGTAGGTGTCTTTTGTTTTAAAGAACTGATTATCTACTACTTTATTGTCGCCCGGAACATACAATCCTTTTTCAACTTTCACATGCTGAATGCTATCATTCAACCGAACGCGTAAGTATTTCTCAATTGAATCGGGTGCCGATTTTTTTACAATTTTCTGTGCAGCATCAAAGGTTTCTTTATCTTTACAAAGTATCACACGACCTTTGTAATGAGGTTTATCCCATTTGTTGTACGTATCTTTATGTGCTTTAAAGTATTTTTCAAGACCTTTGGTGTCTTTTGAAGCTTTGTCCCATACTTCACGATTGCTGACTTCAAACAACAAGATTCCGTCGTGGTATTCCTGCATCAGGTTGCGGAAATCGTCGTATTTCTTTTCAAGTTGTGTATCTTCGAAAGTCAGTAATTCGGCATCAACAAAGGCATCCAGTTTTTCATTAATCACTTCCGAAGCAATTGTTTTATCAGAGCTGTTATTTTTCTTCAGGTATTTTGCAAAATCAGCTTGTGAGTATTTTTTACCGGCAAAACTAAACAGCGGTTTGTCTAATTTGGCAACTTCGGCAATGAATACAGAATCACTAATCTTGCGGCTGCCTGCTGCTTTGTAGAATTCGTTCAGGCTAGCAGCATCAACCTGATAATTATTATCAGTTCTTGATTTCGCTAAAAAGGCTTGTTGACCACGGTTTGCTCGTTCGTCACGTTTGATTTTACGTTCCAGATCAGCTTTCAACTCATCGTACGAAGCTAATCCTTTTCGGTCAATCAGTTTTAAAATATGCCATCCGTAGGACGATTGAATAGGTTCAGAATAGTCACCTTTATTTTTCAGTGCAAAAGCGGCTGTTTCAAATTCAGGAACCATACGGCCGGTACCAAACCAGGGAAGTTCCCCGTTTTTTACCGAAGAACCTTTGTCCATCGAATGTTTGCTTGCTAACGTTCCAAAATCATCACCGGCTTTAATGCGTTGATAAATAGAGTCAATGCTTATTTTGGCTTTTTTGTTGACAGCATCTTCCCCTTTCGAGGTGAAAATCATAATATGTGCAACCAATACTTCGCCTAATGAATTGCGGCGGGCATGAACTTTTAAAACGTGGTATCCGAATGCTGTGCGAACCGGTTTCGATATGCTTCCAACGGGTGTGTTATAAGCCACTGTTTCAAATGGATATACAGTCCGGAAAGCTGAAATCCAACTGATATGACCGCTGTTTTGTTCAGCCGACTGATCCTGCGATTTTTCTTTTGCCACTTTATTAATATCTTCCTTTTGAACCCGTTTCCAGATAGTATTGATGTCATTCCAGGCTTTCAAAGTATCAGCCGGAGTAGCATTTTGAGGAATACGGATTAAAATATGACTCACATCAACATCTTCTTTCGAGCGGTCATAGGCTTCGCGCAGCGTAGCATCATCCACCTTCGAATCTGTCAGATAAGGCTTTGTCAACTGTGAACGATATCCCGACAATTCGGTGATAAATGATTTTGTGGTGTCAATTCCCTGTGTTTTAGCTTCTTCGACCTTTAGTTTGAAATTTACAAACAGGTCAACATACTCTTCCAACGTTTTTTTATCGAGTGAGTTGTTTGAATTGTTTTTGTTGTAAATGTATTCAAACTCAGATTTTAGGACAGGTTTTCCGTTGATGGTCATCATAACCGGATCGGTAGATTGGGCAAATGTGTTTGCAGTTAAAGCCAATAAAGCTACTAAAATGACTACTGGAGATTTTCGTTTCATAAAAATATTGAAATGATTTAATAAGTTGAGATCAATTAACACTAATGATTCTATTTGAATTTAAACGGTATTTTTCTTGTTTTGTTATATTTCGATTTAAAAAAGCAACGCAAAGTTATTATTTATAATCTGAATTTAAACGATGGGAAGATAATTTTAGCAATTATTAATCGTTATTTTAAGCTAAGATTGTTCTGAACAGCTCTTTTTGCCATTTTTATCGCCTCATATTACTCAATCTCAGGTTTTGTGAAACAAGGATTTAAAATATTTGACTGCTAATTGAATTTTGGCTATCTTTGCAAAACTTTTATTAAACCCTCCTATGGCACATATTTTAAACGACATTTCCAGAACATTTAGTGAGTATTTGTTGATACCCGGTTTAACTACGAAAGAATGTAATCCGGGGAATATCTCGTTAAGAACCCCGCTTGTAAAATTCCGAAAAGGAGAACAAGCTCCTATTTCGCTTAATATACCTTTTGTATCGGCTATTATGCAATCCGTTTCCGACCACAAGATGGCTATTGCACTGGCTCGCTATGGTGGACTATCCTTTATTTTCGGTTCTCAGGATATTGAAACACAGGCCGAAATGGTGTTCAAAGTAAAAAGTTATAAAGCTGGTTTTGTAGTAAGTAACGCCAACTTGACTCCCGAGCATACATTAAGTGATGTGGTTGCGTTGAAAGAAAGATCAGGACATGGCACGATTGGAATTACCGACGATGGAACATCCGATGGTAAATTACTTGGAATAGTTACCGGACGTGATTACCGCATTACCCGTGATAATCTGGATATGAAGGTAAAGGAGTTTATGACTCCCTTTGAAAAACTCGTAACAGGAGAGTTTGGGATTTCCATAGGCGAAGCCAATGATATAATTTGGGATCACAAACTCAATTGTTTACCTATAATTGATGCCAAACAAAATTTAAAAAACTTCGTATTTCGGAAAGACTACGAAAACCACAAAGCCAATCCCAATGAACTCTCAGACGATAATATGAAATTGCTGGTAGGTGCAGGAATTAATACCCGCGACTACAAAGAACGTGTTCCCGCCTTAATTGAAGCTGGTGTAGATATTATGTGTATCGACTCATCCGATGGTTTTTCCGTTTATCAAAAGGAAACAATTGAATATATCAAGGCTTCATTCGGTGAACATATTAAGGTGGGAGCTGGAAATGTGGTAGATCGTGATGGATTTCTTTATCTGGCCGAAGCCGGAGCTGATTTTGTAAAAGTAGGAGTAGGTGGAGGTTCAATCTGTATTACCCGTGAGCAGAAAGGGATCGGTCGGGGGCAAGCCACAGCATTGATTGAAGTGTCGGAGGCGCGTGATGAGTATTTCCGAAAAACTGGAATTTACGTACCCATTTGCTCCGATGGTGGTATCGTACAGGATTATCACATGGTACTTGCCATGGCCATGGGGGCAGATTTTATTATGATGGGTCGTTATTTTGCCCGTTTCGACGAAAGCCCTACCCGAAAACTGATGGTGAATGGTAATTATATGAAAGAATACTGGGGCGAAGGATCAAATCGTGCACGCAACTGGCAACGTTACGATATGGGTGGTAGTGATAGCCTCAAGTTTGAAGAAGGTGTTGACAGTTTTGTTCCTTATGCTGGTAAACTAAAAGACAATCTAGACATCACCCTAGGTAAAATCAAATCAACTCTCGGCAGTTGTGGCGTTATCAATTTGAATGATTTGAAACAGAATGCCAAAATCACCCTCGTTTCTTCCACCAGTATTATCGAAGGTGGAGCACACGATGTGGTGGTGAAAGATACACGGAGTACGAATAGTTAGATTTGAAGAAAACTTTAATTGTAAATTAAACATAAAAAAAGATGTCCTTATTGGTCATCTTTTTTTATGTAGGTACTTTCTCTCTTGTCATTCAACCTCTAAACTATCGGTTTCAAATCTATTCCATTTTATTAATCCATTTTATACACCACAGCGTTTATATTCATTCCGGCACCAACTGAAGCAAAAATCAACAGATCCCCTTTGTGAATCTGGTGGTTTTTCATATTGTTTTTAATAATCAGGTCGTATAAAGTTGGGAGTGTTGCCACAGAAGTATTTCCTAAATTATGTACTGTCATTGGCATTATATGATCTGGCGTATTTTCAATTCCATAAAGGCTAAAAAGTCGTTTTAGAATGGCATCGTCCATTTTACCATTGGCTTGATGAATCAATACTTTTTTTAAGTCATTGATTGTAAATCCACTCTTGTCAATACAGGCTTTTATGGCCTGAGGGACAGTTTCAAGGGCATATTGATAAAGCCTTCGCCCATTCATTTTCAGAAACATATCTTTTGGGCTTTCAAAATTCGGGTTATTAGAAGATCCCATATACAGGAGTCCGGCATGACTGAAAGTGTCAGATCGGGTATTGTGGGCAATAATTCCAATTGGAGTAGAGCTTTCACGGCATTCCAACACAACAGCTCCTGCACCATCGGCATACAGCATACAGTCACGATCGTGTGGGTCACTGATACGTGAAAGCACATCGGCACCAATAACCAATATTTTTTTTGCATCGCCTGATTTAATGAAATAATCAGCCTGAATAACCGCCTGTAACCAACCAGGGCAACCAAAAGTAATATCGTAGGCAACAGTTTCGGGGTTTTTGATTCCTAGTTTATGTTTTACCTTGGAGGCCATTGCGGGTATGTTATCCGAAGCACGGTTGTTGGGAGTTGTGTCACCAAAATTATTTGCCACAATTACATAATCAAGTTCTTCCTGTTCTATTCCTGCAGCTTTGATAGCTTCAATTGCTGCCAGATAAGCCATATCGGTGGTTGTCATATTGTCCGAAATGTAACGACGCTCCGCAATGGTGGTGATTTCTTGAAATTTATCAGCAATCTCCTGACCGGACTTTTCGATCTTTATACCGTTCGATTCATAAAACTCATTTGAAATGAAATCTTCGTTTGTCACTATTCGCGACGGAATGTAACTTCCGGTTCCTGTAATGACACTATATGTTTTATTCTCCATTGACTAATTGATTTTCTGTTAGTTATCAACTCTGAAATTTCAGCCTTTTGTATCCTACAAAGTTAGACTAAATTCACAATAATCAGTGGGAAAATTTATTAATTGTTATAAACGTATATTAAGAAAGTAGGCTAACCAGCTTATTCATAACTCGGCAGCCCGAATTTTAAATATGTTCACGAAGGTTTTCTTGAACTGTCAAATGTCCGCAAAAAGCACTTTTTGTAATCTTAATGAATATCATATTCCATTTATTTTTTGTAATTTTGCAACCCTAAATCAGTTATCAGTTAATAAGATAAGGGGTTAATTTGTTTCAGCTATAAAAAATTTCTTTTAGTTCCTGAAATTCCTAATAATTCCTGCAATTCGTATATGAATAAATTTAAAGAATATTCCGGTCTGAATCTTTCTGACGTCAACAAGGAAATGTTGAATCGTTGGAAGGAGTACGATGTATTCCACAAAAGTGTCGAAATCCGCGAAGGAAAGCCAGAGTTTGTTTTTTATGAAGGACCACCTTCTGCTAACGGACTTCCGGGTATTCACCACGTCATGGGGCGTACAATTAAGGATGTTTTTTGTCGGTATAAAACCATGCAGGGTTTTCAGGTGAAACGAAAAGCCGGTTGGGATACGCACGGACTTCCGGTGGAACTTGGTGTTGAAAAAGCCCTGGGAATTACAAAAGAAGATATTGGAAAAACTATTAGTGTAGATGATTACAATGCTGCATGTCGCAAGGATGTATTGAAATATACCAAAGAATGGGAGGATTTGACTACCAAAATGGGTTATTGGGTGGATATGAATGATCCTTATATTACGTATGATAACCGATATATTGAAACTCTTTGGTGGCTACTCAAACAACTTTATAACAAGAACTTACTATATAAAGGCTACACAATTCAGCCCTTCTCACCCGCTGCCGGAACCGGACTCTCTACTCACGAACTTAACCAACCCGGTTGCTATCGGGATGTGAAAGACACCACTTGCGTAGCCCAATTTAAGCTGAAAAATGAAAAAAATACTTATTTCCTAGCCTGGACAACCACGCCCTGGACTTTGCCTTCAAATACCGCACTTTGTGTTGGCTCTAATATTACATACTTGCTGGTTGAATCTTTCAATCCATATTTGGGAAATCGTGTAAAATACATTTTAGCTAAAGAATTGCTGAATGCCCATTTCAACTCTAAAAATGCAGATTTAGCGTTTGAAGATTTCAAAACCGGCGACAAAAACATTCCGTTTAAGGTACTTGCTGAATTCAAAGGATCTGATTTAGCCGGAATTGAATACGAGCAACTAATTCCTTGGGTTAATCCAAACCAAAAGTCCCTCAAGGGGGATTTGGGCAGCGCTTTCCGTGTTATCACCGGAGACTTCGTTACTACTGAAGATGGTACCGGAATCGTTCATATTGCTCCAACTTTTGGTGCGGATGATGATCGTGTCGCCAAACAAAACGGTGTACCACCATTATTGTTAATAGACAAAGACGGTAACCGACAACCAATGGTAGACCGAACCGGGAAATTCTATAAATTGGAAGATTTGAGTCCGGAATTTGTTGAGTCAAATATCAATGCAACATTGTATTCCGAATTTGCCGGACGTTACGTCAAAAATGCATACGAAATTGCTCCAGTTCCAACACCCACCGGAGATACGGCTGAGCTAACGACACTAGATATAGACCTCTGTGTTATGCTGAAACAACAAGGTCTCGCTTTCAAAATAGAAAAGCACATTCATAATTATCCACACTGCTGGCGTACAGATAAGCCGATATTATATTACCCCTTAGATAGTTGGTTTGTGAAAACTACCGCTTGCCGTGAGGAAATGATGTCACTCAACGAAACCATCAACTGGAAACCTGCTTCCACAGGAACCGGCCGTTTTGGAAAATGGTTGGAAAACCTTCAAGACTGGAACCTGAGCCGTAGTCGTTATTGGGGAACTCCGCTTCCTATCTGGCGCAGTGAAGATGGTTTGGAAGAAATTTGTATTGGCTCGGTAGAAGAATTAATTACTGAAATTGAAAAATCAATCTCAGCCGGTATTATGGCCGAAAATCCATACAAGAATTTCATTGTTGGAGAATATACGGCTGATAATTATGCAGTAAAAAATATAGATTTGCATCGTCCGTATGTGGATGGGATACTTCTCGTTTCAAAAAGCGGAAAACCAATGAAACGTGAGCTTGACCTGATTGACGTTTGGTTCGATTCGGGTGCAATGCCTTATGCACAGGCTCATTATCCATTTGAGACGAGCCCCCTAAATCCCCCGAAGGGGGACTTTAAGACCTACAAAACAGCAAACCCTATATTGTACGAAATTTTAAAAGAAAATGCTAAAAACCACAGAAAAGATCCAACTAAAGCGGAAGAAGTTCTATGGCATAATTTAAGTGGAAAACTACTTGAAAACTACAAATTCAGAAGGGAACATATTATTGAAGATATCATTGTTGATTTTGTATGTTTAAAAGAAAATATTGTTATTGAAGTTGATGGTGGGTATCATAATACGCCAGAAATAAAAGAACTAGATAAGCTTAAAAAAGAAATTCTTAAGAGTCATGGATTTCGTGTAATCCGATTTACAAACGATGAAGTTTTGTTTAAACTGGACAGAACGCTCAGACTCATCAAACACGCACTTATAAATCCCCCTGTGGGGGATTTAGGTGGCTTCCCTGCCGATTTTATTTCGGAAGGAGTTGACCAGACGCGTGGTTGGTTTTTTACCTTACACGCCATAAGTACGATGGTACGAGGTTCGGTGGCATTCAAAAATGTTATTTCAAACGGGTTGGTGCTCGATAAAAATGGCAATAAAATGTCGAAACGCCTGGGAAATGGAGTAGACCCATTTATCGCCATCGAAAAATACGGTTCAGATCCCTTACGCTGGTATATGATGACCAACGCTTCGCCCTGGGACAATTTAAAATTTGACTCGGAAGGTATCGACGAAGTGCGCCGTAAATTTTTCGGAACACTTTATAATACTTATTCATTTTTCTCACTATATGCTAATGTGGATAAGTTCAGCTACTCCGAAGCGGAAGTTCCAATGGAAAACCGCCCCGAAATTGACCGCTGGATAATTTCATTGCTAAACAGTTTGGTGAAAGATGTAACAGAATACTACGAAACTTACGAGCCAACCCGTGCAGGACGTGCAATTTCCGACTTTGTGGGCGAAAACCTGAGCAACTGGTATGTGCGTCTGAACCGTAAACGCTATTGGGGTGGAGAATATGACGAGGATAAAATATCGGCTTACCAAACGCTTTATACCTGTTTAGAAACTGTCACCAGACTTATGGCACCGATTGCGCCTTTTTTTGCCGATAGATTATTCCTTGATTTGAATGCTGTTAGCGGAAAAGACAACACTGAGTCAGTTCATTTAGTCGATTTTCCAGGTTATGATGAAGGCTTGATTGATAGTAATTTAGAGGCTTGTATGCAACTGGCTCAACAAACTTCGTCGATGATATTAGCATTGCGCCGAAAAGCCGATAAAAAAGTGCGTCAACCACTCAGTAAAGCTGTAATTCCAGCTCCTGATGAAGTAACTTTTAATCAACTGAGATACATTACTGACCTGGTAAAAGCCGAGGTAAATGTAAAAGAAATTGAAGTGATTCCGGCAAATAACGATATGCTAAATCTGGTAAAGAAGATAAAACCAAACTTCAAAACCTTAGGTAAAAAGTATGGAAAACAAATGAAGGAAATTGCTACTGCAATGAATTTGTTTGGCACTCATGAAATAAGTGAAATTGAGCGCAATGGTCAATATTTACTTGCATTGCCATCCGGCAATGTTGAACTTAGCGTGGAAGATGTGGAAATTATAACCGAAGATATGCCGGGCTGGCTCGTTGCTAACGAAGGTAAACTCACTGTGGCCCTTGACATAACCGTTACGGATGCTTTGGTACGTGAGGGAATTGCCCGTGAATTAGTGAATCGTATTCAAAATATCCGTAAATCGAACGGTTATGAGATTGTGGATAAAATTTCCGTTGAAATTGAAGCCCGTGACGAAATTAATGAAGCCGTTAATGAATATTCAAAATATATTGCTTCGCAAACATTAGCCAAGGCTGTGTTGTTAGTTGAAAAATTGACCGATGCGACTGAATTAGAATTTGATGAATACCAGGTAAAAGTGTCTGTGAAAAAAGTATAGTGAAACTACTTTCAAAATTAATAACAAAATAATTGTTCAACTGAAACTATTTTGTTATTTTCGCAGACAATTTAAAAAAGAATAAAACCTAGATTTTAAACAATTATTTTCCAAACCTATTTTTAATACTAACAAATATGGCCGAAAAAACAAGATATGCAGATGCTGAATTGGATGAGTTTCGTGTGCTAATTACCGAAAAACTTGAAAAAGCGCAACGCGAATACGAAGAATTGCGACTTGCAATTGCCAATTTGGATGGAAACGATGTTATGGATACGTCGCCTACTTTTAAAGTGCTGGAGGAAGGCGCTTCTACTTTGTCAAAAGAAGAGGCCGGACGTTTAGCACAACGCCAAATGAAGTTTATTCAACATTTACAATCAGCTATGATTCGTATAGAGAATAAAACCTATGGAATTTGTCGTGAAACGGGGAAACTCATTCCGAAAGAACGTTTGCGCGCCGTTCCTCATGCCACATTGAGCATTGAAGCCAAAAACGACCAGAAATAATTGAAAGAGATATACAAAATTCGGCAGCGGCACCAATGCTTGTTGCCGATTTTGTGTTTTAATAAAGCCCTCTAAATCAAGAATAAAGGGACTTAAAGACTCAGTTTATAAATTATAAATTATTTTCCATGTCCATTACCAAAAAGTCCGTTTTGCTGATTTTGCTGATTCTGATTATTGATCAGGCGGTAAAAATCTACGTTAAGTTGCATTTTTCGCTAGGTGAGCACGTTGATGTGTTTGGCTGGTTCAAAATTTACTTTATCGAGAATAACGGAATGGCTTTTGGTATGGAATTAATAGGAAAGTTATTTCTCACGCTTTTCCGTATTGTTGCGGTAGGAGCATTGGCTTGGTATATTCATTTGCTGATAAAAAAAGAGGTGCGTCAGGGCTATATTCTGGCAGTTTCGTTGGTTTTGGCAGGTGCAGCGGGTAACATTATTGATTCGCTTTTATATGGAATTATTTTTAGTGCCAGTAATTACCTTGGACCCATTGCAAGCATCTTCCCCGATGGTGGCGGTTATGCCGGCTTATTTTATGGGAAAGTAGTGGATATGCTTTATTTTCCGCTTATTAAAAATGCGTCAGGTGAAACGCTGTTTTTCAGCCCGATTTTCAATATTGCTGATTCTGCTATCAGCGTGGCAGTTGGGATTATTTTGATTTTCTTCCGGAAAGAAATGAATGAAAGTCTCGAAACAAAAAATGAATCTCATGTTTCAACGGACAACTAATACTTCAATACAACTAACTTTCCTTTTTGGAATCATGTTGATTTTGTCAGCTTGCGATCGACCCAAACTGGTATTAAGCGATAGTAAAATGACAAGCGTATTGGTTGACATGCATAAAACTGAAGCAACGCTGAGTGAAAAGGGTTTATATTACGGTCCTTATTCAAAAAAAGCACCTTATTTCAATAATGTTTTTAAGCGAAACGGAATCACACAGGCACAATTTGACTCTTCGCTGGTTTGGTATACAAAAAACCCTCATAAGTTTGAAAATGTTTACGATGAGGTCATTAAACAACTTAGCGATTTACAAATTGCTGTAGATAAAAACAAGTTTCACCCGATTGATTATGCTAATATTGGGAAAGAGAGACTTGATATTTGGAACAAACCTACGCATCATAAATTCAGCAAAGACTCCGTCCGAACGAAAGTTGATTTTGAGATAAAAAGTGATAATTTGCTATATGGTGATGTTTATGAGCTCAAGTTACGGCTCAAAATACCTACTGAAGATTCCTGTAGAAAGCAACGCATCGAATTGCGAATAAACTATTACAATGGTAAGGCTTATCATACTTTTAAATTAGTCAAAAATGATGGTATTATGCGGCGGTTTACGTTCAGGATGCCGGCTTATCAAAAGCTAAAAATAAAATCTGTTTCAGGACAATTATTGGCGAGTTCAGCTTATAAGGGTATTTTTCATGCTACCCTCGACAGTATTCGGCTGATTCGTGAATTTAATAGACTGCAGCAGGATAGCTTAAAGCGACTAGTACAAGAATCTGATACAATACATTACCCGGGAGCACCAAATTACGATTATCTGATGACAGCACGTCCATCATCAGGTCATTCGTTTAAAAAGAGCCGAATCCTGAAACCCTTATGACAAGCCGAGTTAGCAGCCATTTGTTGTATTGCGAACCCGACAGAATCCTCCGACAAATGGTCGTTGAGCGGGATAATCAACAAACCATAACCGCCATTTTCAGTCTGAATGATAGTCTGGTTGAATCTTCACATACTTCGTTTTTTGACGGAATACTAAGTTCTGCAATCGTTTCGCTCAAAAAGCAAATGACCGTACTAGAACTTGCCGAAATCAGGAAGAGCTATAATTATGTTGACTTTTCCGTCGGAAATTTAATCATTAGTGCGATTGAACCCAAAAAAATGCTTATTGATTTCGGAACGGAAGAAACTGCAGAAATTAACCGGATACTTCAAAGCCATTCAGATTTGCCGGGTTTTCCTCTTATTGATTTTATTACCGCTGCCGTGTATTATCCGGCTCTGATACTAGGATTTAATGCTGTTCTCGAATTGAATAAACAAGCCGAATTGATTCTGTGGGAGAATACTGATTTAGTTGGTTTGCGTTTGAAATCTGATACCCACATCCACAATATCTGAACAACAGGATCATCTTTTTAAACAAAAACTTTGTAGTTGCGTTATTTTAAGACAAAGCTTATTCAACATTAAACTAACATTAGGGCAGAAATATGTGGCAGATTTTTATTGGCAGTTTATTATTAGGGTTAATACATCCATTGGTCCCAAACCACTGGATACCTCTGATAGCCATTTCCAAAACCGAAAAATGGACCACGCGTGAATCTGTATTTGCAACCCTTATAACCGGTTTTTCACACACTATCAGTACCATTATTATCGGGATAATTGTTGGTTTTGTAGGGATTAAACTTACAGAGAGTTACAGTTATATTACCCGTATTGCTGCACCGGTTGTTTTATTTGCCATTGGGTTGATTTATATTGGTTTGGATTTTCGGTCAAAACATCAGCACCAGCATTTTGTTCTGGATAAAAACAAACTGAAAACCAAAAAATCGAAAACCGCTGTTCTTGTTAGTTTGTGTATCGGTATGTTTCTTTCGCCCTGTATAGAAATTGAAGCCTATTATTTTCAGGCGGCAACCAAAGGCTGGTTGGGGATTTTGATTGTTTCGTCGGTTTATCTCATTGTTACCATTAGCATGATGGTGGTATTGGTTTATCTGGGACTGAAAGGTGTGAATAAATTAAAATCAGATTTTCTGGAACATCATGAGAAATTAATCACAGGGATTCTGTTGATTTTCCTTGGTTTGTTTGCCTATTATGTAGAATTTTGAAATTCACCAATTTAAAAAATAAATATGAAATCAATAAACTGGACAATTGAAAGCATACCTGATTTGACAGGTAAAACAGTACTTGTTACCGGTGGTAACAGCGGTCTTGGTTTTGAAGCGGTAAAAGTATTTGCGCAGAAAGGAGCTTTTGTGGTTATGGCTTGTCGGTCATTGGCTAAAGGTGAAGAGGCAAAAAAACAAATTACCGGCTTGAATCCAACAGCAATTATCTCGGTTATGGAACTTGATTTGACTGATTTGAAATCTATTCATTCCTTTGTTAATCAATTCAAAGAGTACCATTCCCGCTTAGATATATTACTGAACAATGCTGGTATTATGATGGTGCCTTATGGTTTGACCAAAGATGGTTTTGAAAACCAGATAGGAACTAATCATCTGGGTCATTTTGCATTAACAGGTCAGCTACTTGAACTGCTTAAAACCACTCCAAATTCGAGAGTAGTGAATGTGAGCAGTATGGCGCATAAAAGTGGTGTCATGGATATGGATGATCTGCTGTATGAAAACGGAAAAAATTACAGCCCAATCAAAGCGTATGGTCGTTCAAAACTATCCAATCTCCTGTTTACCTACGAGTTACAACGATTTTTTGAGAAAAACAAAATTGATACAATTGCTGTTGCAGCACATCCGGGAGTTTCGGACACCAATCTGTTTAATCATGCCGCCCCCAAATGGCTGATGAATTTGCTTCGTCCCTTGTTTTTATTTATAATTCAACCGGCTTCGATGGGTGCTTTGCCCGAAATTCGCGCTGCGGTTGATGCTGATGTGAAAGGCGGACAATATTACGGACCCGATGGCAAAAGAGAGATGAAAGGCTATCCTGTTTTGGTTGAATCTACCGAAGCATCGCACAACGAGAATGATGCCCGTAAACTTTGGGAATTATCCGAAAAACTCACTGGAGTAAAATTTAAATGATAAAAAAACTGAAATCTATTTTTAATCCCAACCAATTCCAGGGTTGGGGGAAAACAAAAAAATATTTTGAAGGATGGTATTTTAAACTGGTGACTGCCGATGAAAGTCGTGCTTTTGCATTTATTCCAGGCATTGCCATGGACGAAAACGGCAAACAGCAGTCATTTATTCAGGTTCTGGATGGAAAAAAACGAACTGCCGAATATCACAAATTTGATGTTAAGGAATTTTTTTCGACATTGGGCAAATTTGAAATTGAAATTGCAGAGAATTACTTTTCCATAAACGATATTCAACTCAATTTATCGTCAGTTCAAGGCAAACTGCGGTTTTCAGAGCAAATTCCCTGGCCTAACCAATTGTATTCGCCCGGAATAATGGGACCATATTCATTTGTGCCTTTCATGGAATGTTACCACGGCATATTGAGCATGAATCATCGCATTGATGGGCAGTTGACAGTGAACGGTGAAACCATTGATTTTACAAATGGTCGGGGTTATATTGAAAAAGACTGGGGTCATTCATTTCCAAGTGCTTATACCTGGCTGCAAAGCAATCATTTCAGTAAATCAGGAATTTCCCTGAAAGCTTCTGTTGCTAAAATACCGTGGTTAGGAACTTCCTTCATTGGTTTTATTGCAGGAATTTGGATAAACGAACAATTAATCCAATTCACTACCTACAACGGTTCAAAACTCCAGAAATCGTACATCGATAAGGAAAAAGTGGAGTTGATAATGGAAAATAGAAAATACAAGTTGGATATAAATGCTCGTCGTGAAAAATCCACTCAACTGGCTTCGCCAATTTCAGGATTTATGGATGGCCGTATTGAAGAAAGTATGACTTCTGAAATTGAGGTGAAGCTTTTCGATAAGAAAAATAATATTTTATTGTTGAATGACAAAGGCAAAAATGCTGGTCTGGAAGTTGCAGGAAATGTTGAAGAAATATTAGTTATGCCTAAGGTTTAAAAAAATATTGTACTTTTGCACCCAAAATATTATTAATGACAGTTTTCAATTGTAAATTGTAAATTGTAAATTGTAAATTGAAGATGAGTGTTGTAGAAAAAATAAAGACCGCTAAATCCACTGCCTTTTCATTTGAATTATTGCCACCTTTGAAAGGCAACGGTATTGAAACAGTATACCGAACCATTGATACCCTGCGTGAATTTGATCCGAAGTATATTAACATAACCACACATCGTAGCGAACTCGTTTTCAAGGAAAAAGTAGATGGACTGTTTGAGCAAGTTGCTGAACGTCATCGCCCCGGAACTGTTGCCATTGCAGCTGTCATTCAGAATAAATACAAAATTGCGGTTGTTCCACATGTCATTTGTAGTGGTTTTACTCGCGAAGAAACCGAATATGCCTTGATTGACCTACAATTTTTGGGAATTACCGATTTACTTTTGTTGCGAGGTGATAAAGCCAAACACGAACGTGATTTTTCAGCAACCGGACATAAACATGCTACTGAATTACAGGTTCAGGTAAATAATTTCAACGAAGGATTGTTTTTGGATGGTTCAAAAATGAAATCTCCGGTTACCCCTTTTTCGTATGGAATGGCTTGCTATCCTGAGAAACATGAGGAAGCACCGAATCTGGAATCGGATTTGATTTATGCAAAACAAAAAGTGGATGCAGGAGCTGAATACCTGGTTACGCAAATGTTTTTCGACAATCAGAAGTATTATGATTTTGTGGAAAAGTGTAGAGCAAACGGAATTAATGTGCCGATTATTCCGGGCATCAAACCAATTACCCTGATGAATCAGTTGACTGTTCTACCTAAGATTTTCCATACAGATATACCGGAGGAATTTGCAACAGCATTACGTGCTTGTAAAACTGATGCCGATGCCGTGGAAGTAGGAGTGGAATGGTGTACCCAACAGGCTAAAGATCTTATCAATCATAGTGTCCCGAGTATTCATTTCTACAGCATGATGGCAACTCAAAGTGTTATGCGGGTTGCTGAACAAGTATTTTAATACCCCAGCCCCTAAAGGGGAGTAAGAAAAGAAATTACAAATTATCAATATTAATAGACAATAGTAACTCTGTTCCCCTTTAGGGGTTAGGGGTCAATTCAAGATGTTAGGTTTCTTATTATTTATTCTCATTTTTATCCTGCTCATAGGATTAATGATTATTTCCAGTGTTTTCGGATTTATTCGTTCCATTTTCAGTTTTGGAAAACGAAATACTCAATCTCAAAATCCCCAATCAGATGACTTTCAACAACCCACTTCAAAAACAAAGATTTTTGATAAAAGTGAAGGGGAATATGTTGATTATGAAGAAATGAAGTGACCTCATGCAGCTCCCACTAACGCTGATTAGAAGGAAATTAAACAAACTGCACTTCCTTGAAATAGAACTCTTTCTGTTCGCCTGACTCAGTTTCAAGTTTCAGTTTTCCATCGGGACGAATAGCTGCAATTTTAGCAGTGAAGGTTTCTGTTTCTGTTTTATAGCTATGAAATCCATTCCGGCGGTACATAATGCCGGTATATTCCAACCGGATAACCTCTGCGTTAAGATCCCGATACAATTCCAAGATATTTGCGCAGATGGATTTCATAAGTCGGCTACGGTTTAGGGAGTGACCAACGATTTGGCAGAGTGAAACGGGATTGGGTGCATTAGTTCGAAATATTTTTTGATTCACGTTCAGCCCGATACCAATAACCGTTTTAACTTTATTGGCTTGAAAAGAGTTTTCAATCAGAATACCGGCTAATTTTTTGTCATTCCAATAAATATCGTTAGGCCATTTTACTTCAATATCGCTGGTATATTTTTCCAAGACTTTTTTGATTGCCAGACTTACTATCTGAGAAATCAGGAACAATTCATCCAATGGAATTTTCTGAGGATAAAGCAGCATACTGAAAAGCAGATTCTTGCCACGTTCAGCTTCCCAATTGTTTCCGGACTGTCCTTTTCCTGCCGACTGAAAATCAGTATGTACCACAAAACCTTCGGTTAATTGCTCTTTGCGAAGCATCTCCCAAAGTAAAGCATTGGTGGAAGGAGTTTCAGGAATAAAACCCCTAGCCCTTAAAGGGGAACTGAAGTTAGTTTTGTTTTGTATATCCATTAACCAGAAATTAAAATTTTATGGACTAATCCAGTTTCCCTTAGCACCGTAGTAATTCTTTCTCCCCTTTAGGGGTCGGGGGTCTTAGGGGTTGGCAGTTATCTCAAGCAGGAATTTCTCCATCGCCTTCACCACTTCGTGTGTGTTACCGTTGGGATGATTTACCATAATGGAAAAAACCAGCGTGCGGTCTTGTAATTCAATGTAACCAGCATAACATTTTACATTTTCAATCGTTCCGCTTTTAGCATGTACTTTTCCTTCTAAAGCCGTATTTAGCAATAAAGTTGACAGGGTGCCACGACCACCTGAAACCGGTAGGCTTTTATAAAAGTATTCGGAATAGGGGCTTTTAGTTCGCATAAAGGTCAGCAAATCTACGAAAAATGTAGCTGAAACAGCATCACAAGGTGATAGACCGCAACCGTCGTACTGATTCAATTGGTCTATGGGTAGTCCAAGTGCCTTCCAATGTTTGCGGATTGCCGAAATGGATGCGTTAGTGCTTCCGATTGGGTTGTTTTTAGTGCTGATAAACTTGAAAAGATATTCGGCAAAATGATTGTTGCTTTTCACGTTAGTTTCGGTAATGATGTCTTTCAATGCCGGTGAATAATATTTGTAAATTAGCTTGCTGTTGGCTGGAATTGTACGGACTACAGCAAAATCAGCTATTTGTACTCCGCTCTGAGTTAGACGGTTGTGAAAATGACGTGCCAGTAATAAGGCCGGATTTGGAATATCCCCTTTTACGGTGAATTCAGCTTTGTTTGCAGGTATTTCACCGTACACGCTGCGGTCTAACGAATAGGGTGCGCCGTAGAAATAAGCCTTATCGTGGTCGGTGCTGGTACTTTTCAGGTGATTATCAACTTCCAGTCCCGGAATTTCAGGTTCAACACGCAGAATCTCGGGTGTTGTGCCAATTGCCCCCGAGCGAAACACCATCCGGTAGGTGTTGTCCATGTACGAAATGCCGTGAATACCCGGCGCATAGTAGTTTCCAATATCTTCCCACGTCCATTTAGGGTTTAGTACCTGGTCTTCAAATATAGTTTCGTCGGCCACAATGCGACCACTTATTTTGTTGATACCGGCTAGCTTTATTGCCTGCACCCAGCGTGGCAGAAAGTCTTTTTCGCCCAGTTTTTCCGAGCCTAATGTTGGGTCGCCACCCCCGCGGATATACAGATTGCCGTTCAAAGTACTGTCTTTGCTGATTGTACCATCAATTTCCAGTCGGGTTTCGAATCGAAAGTCAGGTCCAAACAGTTCGAGTATAGTGGCAGTGGTTACCAGCTTCATGGTAGATGCGGGTGTGACCAGATTAGTGGGGCGATATTGATAAAGTGTCTCATTGGTTTTCAAATCTTTGACCAACAGACTTATATTTGCATTTTCCAGCAACGGATTTTGCACAAAATTATCGACAGGATTGGTGGCAATTAGAGCCAGAAAAGGGAAAAAAAGAAAGAAAACTGTCTGTTTGAAACGCATGATTCTTATTTTAAATTCAATCAGATACAAAAGTAAAGAGAAAAAACGATTCGAGTGTAATATGACTGTGAAATTATATCGGCTAAAATAAACCGACCCCGTCGCTTGGAGCGATGGGTCGGGAAAATGAAAAAGCATTTCTATTTGTATGGGGTGATTTAAGCGGACTGCAAGTCCTTATAGTACATTCCGACCTGATAACATATCAGGTCGAAGAGCGCTAACATTTGTTCATTTATTGAGCATATTCTCAGGGACGGGGGATCAGCATTAAATATACAATTCATTTATTCTCTCAACAATTTGTTTTATCTCATTTCTCAATGATACAGGAGTCAGAACTTCCACCATGTCACCATGCAGTAAAATCTCCTGAATAAAATCGAAAGTAGGTTTTATGCGATATTCAAAAACAACAAACTCTGGTGTTGTTTCAATTTCTTGCTGTGAATGATGCAAAGGTAACGCCCGAATGTAGTTGGCTTGTGATGAATCAAATCTCAGCTTTATCGTTTCGGCTTTTAGATCTTCACCCAAAATAATACCATAACAATCCTGAAAATAGTTTTCGGCATCAAGGCTTACAGGCATTTTAAAGCTATGTGTAGTTACATTCAGACTTTTAATACGGTCTAATGCATAAATTCTGACTTTATCACTTTTAGCTATTACATACCAACGTTGTTTAAACACTTTCACGAAATAAGGCTCTATTTCAAATGTAGCTGCATCCGACCAATAAGACTGATAGTTTATCTCTAACTTTTGCTCATCACGCATAGCTTCAATAATAGGTGTCAGGTATTGCTGCCCGGATGGAATGTTCTCAAAAATGATGCGGTTCTTCAGCTTATGACTTTCGTTTATCAGGTTATTCACTGCAAAAGTATTTATCAGCCAACGACGTACACCACCACGCTCCATATCTTCGGCATTATCAATGTAATACTCGTAGGTACTTTTATTACATTCTATATTGATATCAAAGGTTTCTTCAATGGCTGTGCGGTGATTATGAAATGTTTTATTTGGTATCTTCTTCCCATTCGACATGGGATTCTGCAACCATTTGGTATTCAGTTCTTCAAAAGTAATTTTACCGGAACGGTAAATTGTATCGACCAGCCAAATATAACGGTTAAAAAGGTTTGGTGCCATGTTGTTTTTAGTTAGTAGAAATTTCTTTTTTTCTTTTTAGGATGTCTTGTTGGATATTCCAAGCTGAAAATCGAATAAAATCATTTTCAGAAAGAGTATTTTTATATTCCTCAAATTTCAATGTTCCAAAATTATAAAGTTCATCTAATTCATTTTCTGTTACTGCAAATTGACGAGCAATTGTAACAACTAACTCATTATCAAATTTTGTAACTACTCAGCACTTC
>SESF01003779.1_pt1 | contig 79872 bp, 144 predicted proteins | sample 3171521 | NCBI WGS metagenome assembly SESF01 (sample SAMN10866945, study PRJNA518727) | freshwater metagenome | biome: subpolar coniferous forest; feature: holomictic lake; material: water; isolation source: holomictic Lake 227, 6 m and 8 m depth | place: Canada: near Kenora, Ontario | collected...
TATGACACCTGCATCGACTACAAGCTACGGTGGGTCCGGTCGTACCGGAGCATCTATACCTCCATCCGCTCGGCCCCCTACACGCGGGAGTTGGGCATGGAAGTGAATCGGGTCGTCTACCAATACGTCGGCGACCTAGAAGTGGCTCCAAAGACAAGAGAGAAATACCAACGGAGAATTAGACTAGACAACGGAGATGTGTACAGTGGAACAAACGGAGAAGGAACATCAGTTCGAGAGTGCCGACCTGACCATTACGTCGGTCGGTTTAGTGCTAAGGATGCCCATAGAGGAAGTGCCCACATTGAAGGCGTTCCTCAAGACGCTGCCGAACAGCAAGATCGTGTACCAGCGAATAACGTCCGGATACTTGACGCTCAAGGAAACTTCGGACAAGCCCGACTTCGAAAAGAAGTAACGGACTTCTACAACATGGAGGTCTGGGCATGATCCCATTCAGAGGCTTATTGGGCGACTCAGCGCAGCTGCGGGTCGTCCACCACCTGGTCTACACCAGGGCGCAACGCCACACCATCCAGTCCATCTCGGACGCCACCGGCGTCCCGGACGACATGACCAAAGTCATCGTCAAGGAGCTGGAGAAGTATAGCGTCATAACACACACCGGAAGAGAGAACGGCACAGACTTCTACGCTCTCGACCGCAAGTCGGTACTGGCAGGAGCACTTCGGGCTACGATCCGCGAAGTCTCCGAACCGGTGCTGGCATGAACGACCACGGCGCAAACCTCCAACGCCTGCTGGAGAGCAAGCTCAAGGCCGTGACGCCCTATGTCCGCTCCGAGCCGTCCACGGCCCGGTTCGACATGGTGGCCTACATCCTACCGCCCAAGCGCAGGGAGAAGAACAATCTCTGCGTCATCGGTACGCAGGACGAGAGCTTCGACCCGCGCTACCCGCCCTGCGGAGCCCGTATGAAGCGGTGCTACTGCAACGCCAAGTGGAGGGAGATGATGTCCCGCGTGACGTCGGAGCGCCGGAGATCGGACCCGCTCCGCCGGTACTCCGAGGAGACCTTCTACCAGCTAGACGGCAAGGAGTACAAGGCCGAGACAGGCATCTGGGCGTCCCGCAAGTCCGACTGTAAGTGCGAGTCGGAAGGGTGCGACACGCTCACCAAGAATCTGGAGGCACGGAAGGCCTGCGGAGGACTGAACGAAGTACTCCAATCCGGCCTGCATTGCTTCGAGGTCAAGAGCGACTACGACGTGGACGACAGATTGGTTCATCAGATACCGCAGATGCTCCACCTGGCCGACTATGTATGGCTAGTGGTGGGCAAGGAGAAGACCGTACCGGCGTGGTTGCCGCCCTACATCGGGATCCTGCGTCACGACGGCGCAGAAGGCTTCCACATCGAGAGGGCGTTCTGCTTCGGTACGGTCAAGACGCCGGCCAAGTACAAGCAGGTATTCGAGTCCTGCGGCTGCACCGAGACGCAAGCCCGGACCATAGCCCACATCTTCCACCAGGAGCAGGAGCTCCACAAGGCCTGGGCGGTCAACGCCATGTTCCACTTCCAGAATCAGGAAGCGATGCCAGCCAACCTGGAGAAGTACGTCGTCAGCGTCTTCGAGCTGGCCGGGAAGATAAAGACCAAGCAATCCAAGACCGAGGTCCACGCCCTGGTCCGAGAGCATCTGGAGTACCAAAGTTCGCTAGGTGAAGCCGGTACATCCATATAGATACAATGATATACACATATAGACACAGATACCATGAACACCTCATACTTCGGTCTGAACGGACATCATCCGCAGGGAATCAGCGTCGCACGGTGGGCTCCCAAGACCTTCAAGGGTCAGGGATTCTCGCAGCTGGCACCGTCCAAGGGACTCTTCGACGACAAGGGGATCAGCCACAAGGGGTACGAGGCAAGGTATCGGGACGAAACACTTTCCGTACTAGACGCGAGAGAGACCTATGACAGGCTGGGCGACGCTGCCGTGTTGCTCTGTTGGGAAACGCCTTATCAGTTCTGCCACCGGCAGATCATCGCGGCTTGGTTCCTGGAGGAGCTGAACATCCCGGTGAAGGAACTGATTATCGCCTACAACCAGGCGACATTGGCACCCAAGAAGGCCCTGACATTGGAGGATTTCCTCTAGGCGGAGAGTACCCTGTACGACGGAACTGTACCAACTGAGATCAAGCCCATCATCAAGGAGACGATTAGAAGGTGGAAGTGCGAGGACGTGCATGTCCTCTGCTCCGCCAACCTGGGCATCGAACTGGCATTGGCTGACCTAGACGTTAGGCTCCACTCCCAGGACGGCAACCTCTACACCGCGGTCATGGCCGCGCTGTTCGGAGGGCCGACCGTAGAAGACGTCGGCATTGCCACTCGCTGGAGAGAGGATTGGAAGTGGCTCGAAGGCTACATGGCCGAACCCATCGACCTGGCCGCAACCATCGCCCTGAGCGCCGTCATGCTGGACGGGCTGGAGCACGACAATCCGCACTACAAGCGGATTCGAAAGGCCTACGTCAATACCTGGGAAAAGGCACACGCCACCACGGTCGCCAACCTGGAGAAGACCAAGGAGAAGGCCAAGCTCCGCATCGCCTCCTACGACAACATGGACGTCATGGAGTACCTGCAGGAGGTCGTACACGACGACCAGGGTGTGGTCACCTGCTTCGGCATCAAGGAGAACCGCCTCTGGAGGAACCTCGACAAGCTGTTCCAATGGCGTCCGCCCCGCTACGATCCACTGAGGGAGAAGGACAAGGACAAGCTGTTCCGGGCGATTATGAAGAAGAAGCATTGGATGTTCGTCTACGGCGACAGACTACCGGACTACGAGGCCTGGATCATCGCCGCCGACCAGCAGACGCCACGAAGCGCGACGGTGTGCGCCTACGCCAACGAGGACGTCCATCGCATCATCAAGCCCCGGCAGAGCATCGAGCCGTTGTTCAACTCCTACATGGGGCCGGACGACGTCATGGGCGACAAGCTGACGTTGCATCAGATGGAGCCGCCGGAGTTCAACGCGCTGAGAGCGGTCTTCCTCGACCCGAAGATCGCGCCGGCATCGGCTTCCCTAGCGGTCGCCGTCCAGGTGGATGGGCTAATCATCGGGGCTTTTGCGTTCAATTACGGTGGTCCGAGCCACTCCAATTGGGACACGCACATCATCGGTCCGCAGATTTACATGCTGACGGACTTCGCCATCGACGGGCCGAAGTACAACAAGCTCTCCAAGCTCATCCTCTACGCGGTGCTGAGCAAGGAGACGTTGGACATCGTGCAACATGCCTCCAAGCAGAGAGTCCGGAGCGTGGTCACCACGGCCTTCTCCGACCGGCCGCAGAGCATGAAGTATCGTGGCCTCTTCGACCTGGTCAGCAGGCAAGTGGTGGAACAGGAACATCCCTACATGCTCAACTACGGAGCCATCGCGGGACAGTGGACCCTCGCAGAGGGCCTAGCACAGTGGAAGGAAAAGTACGGTAGCGACATCGGCGGTGCCAAAGATGAGTGAACTGAAAGACAGGCCGGTCATCCCGGACGATTCCAAGTTGGAGACCTACGAGCTCCAGATCGACCCCAAGAAGCTGAAACTGCTGGACGTCAACGCCCGGTACATGAAGAACGACATGTTCCGCCAGTTGGTCAAGAACATCAAGAAGGACGGCCGGCTCACGGCCTATCCGCTCTGCGTCCTGGAGGACGACGGCAGGTACAAGGTCCTCAGTGGCAACCATCGCGTCCAAGCAGGCATAGCGGCCGGATTGACGCTGGTCACCGCCATCGTCACCGATCAGAAGCTTTCCGAGCAGAGGCAGACGTCCCTCCAGCTCTCCCACAACTCCATCGAAGGAGAGGACGACCCGGCCGTGCTCAAGCAGCTCTACGAGTCCATCACCGACCTGGACCTCAAGTCCTATGCGGGACTAGACGACAAGACACTGGACCTCATGGAGAAGGTGTCCCCGGCCTCGCTCAGCGAGTTCAAGCTGCAGTTCGCCAACCTCACCTTCCTGTTCCTCCCGGAGGAGATGGACGCCATGAAAGTCGCCTTCGACGAGGCGAGAGCCATGATTAAGCCGGATTCGCTCTACCTTGCGCGGTACTCGGACTACGAGACCATGCTCGACGCCCTGGACGCCGCCGGTTCCGCCTACGACGTCAAGAACGTGGCCACGACGCTGGCCGTCATCCTGGCCGTCTTCAACGAGCACAAGACCGACCTGGCCACCGGATTCCTGGACCAGCATGGAGAGGTCCTCCACGCGAGAGCGGTGCCGATCAGCACGTTGTTCGCTACGGACAAAGTCTCCCCGGTCTGCGCCAAGAGCATCTCCATCGCCATCAAGAAGGCGTTGAAGAACGGGGACGCCGAAGAAGGTAAGCTCATTCTCCTGCTCAACAAGTGGGCCGACGACTACCTAGTCAAGTGCAAGGACATCGAAGCGGCGGACTACATGAAGAAGCGCAACATCGCAGAAGAAGCGAAGAGGAAGAAGAACGCCAGGGCAGCTGCAGAAGCCAAGGCCAAGGCACTAGGCATCGTCCTACCCCCGGAAGAGGAGGTAGTGGCATGAGCGAGGAGATCACCAAGCCATGGGAACGGCAGGAGAGGGAGAGCGCCGAGGCCTTCTCCGCCTTCCGTTGCTACCGGGACATTCCCACCAACCGCTCCTACGCCAAGGTCGCCGACAAGGAAGGCAAGTCGCAGCAGCTCATCGAGAGATGGGGAGCCAAGTACAACTGGCAGGAACGGATTCGTCAGTACGACAACGCTCTGGACCGGGAGTATTTCGAACAGAGCAAGCACGACATCCGGGAGATGCGGAAGCGGCACAAGAGCACCATCAACGCGCTGATGAACAAGCTGATCCCGAACATCAACACCATCCAGCCGGGTGACATCTCCAAGCAGGACACCTACAAGTTTGCGGTCATGCTCATGCAGGCCGACCGCCTAGCGCACGGAGACACCGTAGCCATGTCCGGAGCCCTCGAACTCAACAGCACCGTAAAGGTGGACAATGACCCTACCGAAGGCATCAGAGCCCTCCTGCTCAGTCCAGAAGCCACAGCCGCAGCAGCGCGGATCCTTGAGTTGGCTGGATCTAGCAAGGATGACTCCGGCCGGAACAGCTAGTTACATCACCAAGGGCAAGTGGGCGCTGGCCCCGCACCTTTCCATCCTCAACCACAAACTGATGGAAGCGGCGTCCGGTCGCATCCGCAAGCTCATGGTGACCATGCCTCCGCGTCATGGCAAAAGCATGTTGACGAGTCAATACTTTCCCGCCTGGTACATCGGGACCATGAAGTCCAAGAGAGTCATCCTGGCCTCCTACGAAGCAGACTTCGCCGCCGGTTGGGGACGCAAGGTGCGTGACACCCTAGCCGAGCATGGCAAGGAAATCTTCAACGTGGAGATCAACAACAATTCGTCAGCTGCGTTCAGATGGGACTTGAAGGGATTCAAGGGCGGCATGGACACGGCCGGCGTCGGCGGACCCATGACCGGCAAGGGAGCGGATCTGCTCATCATCGACGACCCGGTCAAGAACAACGAACAGGCCATGTCCGCGTCTTACAGAGAGAAGATGTTCGATTGGTACCGGTCGACAGCTCTCACTCGCCTGGAACCGGGCGGTTCGGTAATCATCATCCAGACACGCTGGCATGAGGACGATCTAGCCGGTAGGTGCATGACGGAATCTCTTGCGGACGGAGAGCCGTGGGACGTCATCGACTTCCCCGCCATCGCCACCGCCGAGGACAAGCTCGGCCGTAAGGTAGGCGACGCATTGTGGCCGGCTCGATTCGACGTCGACGCCCTCGCCACCATCCAGAAGGAAATCGGAAGCTATTGGTGGAACGCCCTCTATCAGCAGAAACCGCAGCCTCCGGGCGGCAGCATCTTCAAGTCCGCCTGGTTCCGCTACTTCTTCGATGGGGCGGATTCTAACGGGATATTCTATGAGCTGCGGCAGGTAGATGAGAAGGGAGCGTTCATCGGCACCAAGCGGGTCTACGCGGACAAGTGCTGGAAGTTCCAGACGGTGGACCTAGCGGCCAAGGAAAGTCAGAAGAACGACTACTGCGCCATAGGCACCTACGCCGTCACCCCGGACAAGGACATCCTCATCCTCGACACCATCCAGGAGAAGGCGGAAACGACCAAGCACATGCCGTTGATGGAACAGTCCTACGCCAAATGGAAGCCGTCCTTCGTCGGGGTGGAGGACCAATCCTACGGTACTAACCTCATCCAAGCGATGAAGAAGAACGGCTACCCGGTCAGAGAGTTGAAAGCAGACCGGGACAAGACGGCCCGCGCCAGGGTCGTAGCGGCACGGTACGAGCTAGGCACAGTGTATCACCGTGTCGGAGCGCCCTATCTAACTGCGTTGGAAGCAGAGCTATTGGCGTTCCCCACCGGCAAGCACGATGACTTAGTTGATATAACAGCCTACGCGGGAATCACGCTCACCGAGCGCCGGGAGCCGCGGATCAGAAGTTTGTGAGTTGGGATAATGGGAATCACTGAGAGAATCTGGAAGAAGAAAATCCTCAACCCGATGGAAGGTGTTGACGGATTGCAGCGGGGTCAGAAGTCCATCCTCTTCGGCAACGAGATGGTCTACAACAGCCCGGAAGGGTTCATGGAGCTGAGCGATATCGCCTACGCCATCAATGCGACGGCGTATGCCTGCATCACCATGAAGGCTAGGGCCATGGCGCCGGTGCCGTGGCTGATGTACAAGAAGGACAAGAACGACGACATGGAGGAGCTCATCGACCACCCCATGAGCCTGAGCATCAAGCGTCCCAACAAGTACGAAGGAAAGGTAGCCTTCCTGCACAAGATGATGGGACACCTGGACCTGGGCGGAGAAGCCATCATTCACATGAACGCTTCCAAGGGCGGAGAGCTCATCGAGCAGACGCTCCTCCGGCCGGATCGCGTCACCCTCACCCTCAACAGTGAGCAGACGGAGATCATCACCTACGACTATTCCTGCGGTGGAGTGGTGGAGCACTACAAGCCAGCGGAGATAGTCCACATCAAATACTTCAACCCGGCCGACGACTTCCGTGGTCTCGCACCCATCGCAGTAGCGGCCAAGGCCATCGCTCAGCACAATGCCTCCAAGGACTACAACATCGGGCTGATGATGAACGGCTGCAGGCCGACCGGCGTTCTCAAGACCGCGGATTCGCTCACCGACGATCAGTACGACCAGCTGAGAAAGGAGGTCGAACAGAAGTACGCCGGCACCGCCAACGCTGGCAAGCCAATGATTCTGGAGGGTGGATTGGAGTTCCAACAGATAGCCCTCAGTCCGGAAGACATGGGCTGGTCGATGCAACAGATAATGGCTGCGCGTGAGATCTGCATCGTCGAAGGCGTCCCGCCCGAGCTGTGCGGTGACGTCGAGAGCAAGACCTACAACTCCATCGGGGAATCCCGCAAGGCGCTCTACACGGAAGCCGTTCTCCCCGTCCTCGAGCTCATCAAGGACGGCTACAACACATGGATGGCTCAGCAGAAGACCTTCGACGGAGAATACTTCGACTACAACCTGGACTCCATCGAAGTGCTGCACAAGGACAGACGGATTCTGTGGACCTACGCCATCAACGCCTACAACGCCGGCCTGTTGACCAAGAACGAAGCAAGGGAAAGCCTGCAGTACAAGGCGGTGGAGGACGGTGACGAGTTCTGTCCGTTGGCTACCGGAGTCACGCTCGACGAGGAGGGCAAGCCTATCCAGAACCGCCTACCCAAGAAGCCGAGGACCAACGAAGGGCGGACGTCGAATCCAGTTACCAAGAAGCCCAGGAAGAAGGACGAGCTGCGTGGCTTCAACTGACGGATTCTAAACGCCTAGAAGTATCACCAGCGATGAAGCCAAAGAATTATACGGCAGAGCTGGAAGCGGTCGGATATGCAGGACAGATCCTACAAGTACAAGGCTGAACGCGAGAGCGACCCGGACCGAGCGACGGTCAACCTGGAGCCGGAGGAGAAGGCGTTCCTGAGAGCCATGTCGGAACGTAGTGGCATCTCCGAGTCGCAGATTCTCCGCAACGGACTGGCCAACGAGATCGCCTGCTCCATGGACATCGACGACCCCACCTACAAGGCCAAGGCGAAGGCATGAAGTCCAAGTGGAGCGAGAAGGAGAACAACCTCCACCTGTCGTTGGTGTACCTGGCGTTCTCCCTAGCGGTCATCTCCATCGGCTACGCGCTGGCGAAGTGAGACGGTACACATTTCTTTATAAACCCCTTCTTCCATCTCCTATCAATCACTTATACACATATACAAACACAAAAGGAGATTGAGAAAAGATGGACACCGTAGAAGCGAAGAACAAGATCGTGGCGCACCTCCAGAACGCGAGAAGGAACCTCGACCTCCTGGATAAGGAACTGGACAACCCCAAGACCCTTTTCGAGAAGGTGGACACGCTGTCCTACCTGGTCGGGCACGACATGAACAGCGTCGAGAAGCTGGCCCGGAGAGTGGACTGATGGTCTGCATCCCCAAACCTCTATCCAGGCAGGACTACGCCAACGCGGACGTCAAGATGCTCGAGCTGGTAACGAAGGCCAAGAAGGAGATGGAAGAGATGGAGCAGAACCTCCGCTCCGGAGATCCGGGCTACTTCAACCTGCAGTTCATGGCCAAGGAGATCAGGGTCATGATGAACGACTTCGCGGACGAAACCTACAAGGTGCTCTAGATGGGCGCCTCCACCTTCTTTAGGATGATGAGCGCAGAGAAGTACGTCACCGCCAAGGACGCCTACAACAAGGCCGTCCACGACGACGAGTCGGACAACGGCAGAGGCAACGGCTACTCAGGCGGTCCGCAGACCACCAACGGATTCTTGGACCTCAATCATCTCATCAACTCGGCTAAGCTGGCTAGAGCAGAGAGCATGAGGCTCATGGACGACGATGGCCTGACCCGCAAGCTCAGCATCGAGAAGCGAGGCGTGGCCGGCGTCATCAAGGCCAAGAGCCAGGATGGAAAGGATGTATGGTGCGTCTTCGGATGGGGAGCTGAGTGAAATGGGCGAAGACAACGCCCGCGCCCTGGCCTTCGTCCTGGTGAAGGACGCAACGGCATTGGAAGCATCGATCCGGTGCGAGAGGCTCAACAAGAAGCACATCAAGAAGAAGCTAGACGAGCTGGAAGTGCAGGTCAAACTCATCCGCCTGGAGTTGGAGCTATGATTATCACCCCGGCAGAGGCCAAGTTCCTGATGAAGATCGACGGCTACCTGAGCGTGGAGAGAGACGGTGGATTCTTCGCACCGACAGAGGACGACCGCCCGATACTGCATAGAGGGCCGTCGGCGGCTTCTATCAAGTTCTTGAAGAAGATCGCGAAGGACGGAGGACGCACGGCCACCGGCATCTACCTGAGCGCCCAGGACGCAGAGTATTGGCAGGAGGCGTACACCTGCTACCTAGACCGGCTAGGATGCAACGGAGTGGGCGCCATCTACTTCCGGCACCCCAACGAGCCGGCCGGCTACACCTTCCTCCAGTGTCGGTTGAAGGGCGAAGTGGAGATGAGATCATGATCCCGGACGAAGAGACGAGAAGGTGGCTGCTGCAACGCAACGAGACGGCAAGAAAGCTCATCAAGCATCTGGAGGCCAACGGCATGGGCTTCAAGGAGATCAACGAGGCCATGGAGCTGGTCGGTGGCCTGGTCGACTACGCCTACGAAGAGGGACGCCAGCAGGTGCAACGGACCCTGTGAGGTTGGAGACGGGATACACACATATATATACACATACCACCATGTAAGTTTAGTCAAAAAGACAGAGAGTGAGACAACACTATGGCAATCGGAACACACAACGAGATGGAAGCGGCAATAGTAAGGGCCGACAAGATCCGCGCGAAGCAGAGGGCTGACGCCGAACCCATGAGGATTCGGGACCGCTCCCCTGCTGAGACCGAGGCTATGAGACAGGCGCATGAGGCAACCATGCGGAAGTTCCCGCCCAAGGGGGCATAATCACAATGACCGAACCGGCTGGTGGGTTTTCATTCTCCTCCCACCCCCGGATTCCACTAACCAGGTGATGACATGAACAACACAGAGACCGAGAAGATGCCGACCTTCGCCGAGCTGAGAGCAAGCAGCAAGGTGTCGGTGGCCGTAGTGAACAGGCTGAATGACATCGACGAGTGGCTGGAATACGCCTCCGACCATTGCCCCAAGGAAACGGATTCTAGAGACAAAGCTAAGATGCTGGCGACGGCTCAAGAAGCCATCAACATGAGCATCGAGGTAGCCGGACTGGAAGCGTGGTGCTACACCGCCTGCGTGGATCCAGGGCTCAAGTGGCTGGAGGACCTGAGCGACAAGCTCATCGAGTGCGGAGTGGCCTACATGGTAGAGGCAGTACGCCCCGAGATCGCCCAGAGAGTGAAGGACCTGGTGCTCTAATGCCCGGATGCGGACTAGACGAAGGCGACGATCCATACCAGGCCTTCGTAGAAGAGGACCTGCTGACCAAAGGCCGCGGCCGGCTGACCCCTGAACAGTACAAGGTGCTGCAGGACATCCAAGCGGTGATCGAGCACATGGACGACGTCGGGATGGAAGCTCACTTCAAGACGCTGAGCAACGGCATCACCAACACCCACGGCTACCTGGCTATCAAGACCTGGCGCAAGATGAAGGAGGACTACCTGCTCGGCATAGCGGACATCAACGGAGTGATCATGATTTCCCGCTCCACCTTCAACAAGAGGGAGGCTGCGAAGAGACGGCTGTGACGGCCCGAGACGGGATACACACATATATATACACACAACACCATGTTTGATTAGTCAAAAAGACAAGAGTTGAGACAAGACATGGAACAACTAGACGAGGGCCAGTGTGCCTGCGCCAGCTGCGGTGCGATCAACACCGTGCCGGAAGACAGCAGTACGGCTTGTGTGGGATGCAAGGTCGAGATCGACTCCGAAGGCAGGATTCTGACCCTCTGCGAAAGGTGCTCCGAGTTCAAGCTCAACGTGGGCGGCAGAGAGAAGCAGCTGAACGACGGCAGCTTCATGGCCCTTCGGAACGAAGAACAGAAGTGCGACGAGTGCTGGAGCCACGACGACGGCTCCGACGAGTACGAAGATCCGGATTACTGAGAGGAGATGACACAAATGGAATGGAGAAAAGTAACGGCAACAGTGGACATATACATCCACATCAGAGACGACGAATCGGTCGAACAGGTGCAGATGCACGTCGACTCCTACCTCTCGGACATAGGCGAGAGAGGCAGAAACATAGACGCATACTTCCAGATGGATAACCCGAAATTCACGGAGGCCAAGACCTCTACTCCCGAGGACCTGGTCAGACTTGTAGAGATGATCGGACCCCTGGAAGATTGGGAAGACGAGGCGGAAGAACTCACGCTCAACGGGAAGGGCGGTTAGATGCTCCGCAAGGTGAACATCAGCCATCCCACCATGCGGTTCGACAAGAAGCCCGGAGCATTTACCTTCGTGGACTTCAACGAGGCCCACGCCCACCTACCGGCTGGCTTCAAGACTAAGAAGATGCGGGTGAACCTCTACTGGATTTACAAGAACGAGACCACTGACGCCGAGATGGAGCACGACTACTACGGCCGGATGGCGGTCGGACAGATCAGCATGGAGGAGAACTGATGACCATTCATTTCAGAGTGAAGAACATCCTGACGGACGAGGAGGTCGGATTCTATGCCCACAAGGACGTCACGGTGAAGACGGTCATCGAGATGGCCTGCGCCTATTGGAAGATGGATTCCAAGGGCTGCGAAATGCTCATCAAAGGAGATGAGTGCGTCTGGAACGGCCGGACTCTCAAGGATATCGCCCTAAAGGAGGACGCTCTCTTCATCCTGGTGGACGAGCAGCACGTCCCCGGCTACGTCGACTTCGACGAAGGCCCCTACACCCCGACCACGAAGGAGAACGGTGGGATCCACCCGAGAAGCCGGAAGAACATCACGACGAACCGGAAGACTACCCCACCGGCCCGGAAGGGACCGATACGGAAGAGTAGGATTAAGGCGGATTAGACTCATGACATACTCAAGGTGAACGGGAATGACCGAAGACACAAGGCTCGGAGCGGATTCGCAGCGACCCTACCTACCATCGGAGAACGTGGTGCTCATCGAGCTGTATGCCACGGTCTATGTGCAGAGGAACCAGGTGGCCAGCTTCATGGAGGAGCTGAACGAAGCAGCAGCCAAGGCACAGTTCCGGCGCAAGGACCGCATCCGCAACATCTTCCGGCTGACGGAGCGCAGGCAGAACGGTGTGCCATATACCACGGTGACGGCGACCAATCTACCCGCCTGGATGAAACATCTCATCCTCGAACCGGGATGGAAGAAGGAGGAGAAGGCAATATCCGACGCATGGGACGCTAAGCAGAAGGAGATCGCCGAGGAGATGGCAAGAGAGGAACCTTAGACACACACACATGCAGGCCGGTGTCGGGATACACACATATATATACACACCCACTAATGTCTAGTCAGTCATAAAGACAAGAGTTGATACAACATGAGACCAACGGAACTATGGTGCCAGTGGGCCAAGCCGATCCAGGCCTTCGAGAGATGCTTGGGAACCAGGAGCACAGGCGAGAACCTGCACACCTACACCCGGCTGACCATCGAGCAGACGAAATCCGAAGCCCGGATGGAGATGCAGAAGCGGACCAAGCCGTGCATGGGCGAGTTCATCTACGAAATGCGCTCCATGATCCGGTGGACCCTGTTGGACATCTACTATCACAACCGGCCGTGCAACCACGGGATTCCGATGTTCGGACAGCATCAGACGTCGACGGAGCGCATCGACCCCAAGCACATCCCGGACATGGCGCCCTGGAACCTCGACGGCAAGCGATCCACCGGAGACCTCTACCGCGCCCATGTGAAGGACAGGCGCAACCCCCAGGCGGAATACTGATGACGATGTGCGGCATGACGAGAGAGGAGCTTTCCATCCCCTGCAAGGCCTGTGGGTGGAAGTCCTTCATCGAGAACGGCGAACAGATGAAATGCCCCGGCTGCGGCAACGTGATCGACTCCGAAGGCCGGAAGCTGACCTTCATCGAGGAGACCGGGGACTTCGTTCTACTGAGGCGGTACTGATGTACTACGGAATCGCACCCCTATGGTGTCCGTGGGCACAGCCCGTCGGCGGACGCTTCAATGAGCAGATGAACAACCGCGTCAACGGGTCGGTATCCCCGGCCTGGAGACGCAACGAGAGAGCGAAGACCGCCAGCATGTCGGTCGACCTAAAGAGGATGAGACAATGAACGGAGACGAATACAGCAGGATATCGAAGGCTAGAGAAGAGTGGATCGCCAGCAGGAAGGAGAACGACCAATTGGTGACCGGATTAGCGAGGTACTACAACTCCGAGGACCACAAGGTGGACATCAACTCGGAGGAGGACCTGTACTTCGACCTCAACCGGATCCTGGACATCCATGCGGAAGTGGACTTCCAGAACGAGATGTTCGCCCACGCCGGTTTCAAGCACCCGACCAGGAAGTACGACCAGGAGGACAGCATCATCATTACCTGCCTCCAGGCGGAGAGATGTATCATGGAGCTGCTGAGAAGCATGAAGAAGAACGCGGTACGGGACAGCATCTTCCCGCCCCAGGTCCCGGTGGTCGCATGAAGCTGGTGACCATCGCCCTGGCCGACCCGCAGAGGGATGTAATCATCAAGCTGCAGGAGATCTCCGCCATGCACGGCTTCCGGTTCTACGAAGCGGAGCGGGACTACCTGTTCCTGGCGATGACCGTGGAAGACGACCCACTATGGGTTCACCAGGTCAACGGGATGCTGGAGGCGGCTGTTATCTACGCCAAGCTGAAAGGCTACAAGATGACCGTGAACAAGGTCATGACCAAGGGCACGACGTACAAGATGGGGGTGAAATGTTGAACTGCCCCAAGTGCGCTAAGCAGATGGAGAGCATGACAGCCAAGGTGGTCGAGCACAGAGCATACCGCCTGGAACGGCTCGGAGACCGCATAGATTGGGAAGATGAGTCGGGAGATCATATCTTGCAGACGGACACATACTTCCTCTTCTGCGGAGAGTGCCACCAGGTAGTTGCCGAGCATCTCAATCATCAAGAGGCGGGACTGATGGTATTACAACTGCTGGAGGGAAGCCAATGATAACGGTCGATGTGGCCTACAAGATCTGCAGGGACTTCTATTGGGCTACTGTTGAGAAGGAGAGAGATGAGAGGAACAGGCTCTTGGCCGAGGAGTACGCCAAGACTGGCACCCCGGTTATAACGGTGGAGAAGGGCCCCCACTACATAGATGCGGTGGAGACCGACCCAACCCGGACGATCTATTGGTTCCGGAAGTACGGCAATGTGGTGTGCATCTACGACGACAGGACGAAGGAGTTCAGGTTCGGCCAGGCGGTCGTTGCCTCCAGAGGGAACGTGAACCTGACGGCTGACGAGATGAAAGAGATCGTCGGGATGGTGCCGGCATGATAACAGTGGACATTGGATTCCTCAAAGCGTCCGAAGGCGTGGACAAGTGGCTCCTGGAGTATGGAAAGAGCCACAACATCCCGGTCTATCGGTGGGAAACTGACAACGGAGTCATCAAGTACGAGCTCTCGGTGTGCGAGGATAACGACGTCCCCGCCTGGTTCCACGACATCGGCGACAAGCTGGACGGATTCTTGACATACGGATTGCTGGAGGATTTCACGCTCACCTGCAGGCGCATCGAGTGGATGCACCTGGAACGCAGGACCTCGAAGCCAGGGAGCCGGATTCCATGAACATCGAAGCATCATCGGAGACGACGACCGGCCCGGTTCAGAAGCTGAAAGAGGACGGTGGATTCCATCGATGCAATTGCTTCGACAGGAGATGCAGCAACCGGCTCAACGTGCGGAGCGGTATGGACAACAAGATCGTCGTGACGGTCATCTCCCAGGAGAAGAGGGAAGTCCTCATGCTCTCCAAGGCGCAGGCCAAAACCCTTTCCGAGGAGCTGGCACTACTCGCAGTATGAGGACGGTGATGGGACACATACATATATATACACACCCACCAATGACTATCTAACCCTCAAAAGGGCCAAAGTGAGACAACATGGCAACACAGGACAGCAGGCCGGAGTTCGTAGTACATCACTACGAGAACGGATATGGGATCAAGGTAGCCGGCGACGGCGCTGAGAGGGCCAACGAAATCCTCCTCGAGTATTGGAGCGAGAGATGGGTACCCTGCGCCGAGTGCCAATCCCTGGTCAAGCAGGCCAAGACCATCCGTGAGGGCGACGATCTGACGGAGACCTGCCCATGCTGCGGGAAGTACACCTTCTACATGTACGCGCCGATGGCTCCCAAGAAGGTGGCCTAAATGGTCAGCGACCAGGAGTTCGAGGCTTTCTGCAGGCACGGAGGACAATTCCTCTACTGCGACTCATGCGGTAAGAGGCGCAGGTTCTCCGATGGCTACTGCGATGAGTGCGGCAAGCGGACGATGGATGCCATCAAGCATCCCAAGAACGTCGGCATCATCCTCAAGGACGGTGCCTGAGATGGCGGAGCTGAAACGCCCGGGATTGAAGGCCTGTTGTTACTGCAAACTGTCCGCGCAGGACGAGGAAGTGACCTGGTGCCCGGTGAATTGGGACGCATTGGAGTACGATGACGTCAAGAATCACCGGTGCCGGTCGATGTGCAACGCAGCCGAGGCACGACGCAAGGCCAACGATTTGGCGGTCGCGGCCGGTGGATCCTATGCCTTCTGAGTCGGGAATGGGTAGGGAAAGGGCATCCGGATTCTATATGTTAAGGCGTCCCATGGTGGTGAAAGTGTACTCCGGAGCCCCCGAAACAGGCCAAAACACGGTCGAGAACGGAGGCTCACCCAACCGGACACTAACACACACAAACCGGAGGCCTTCGGTGGGTACTTTGCGATCTGTTTTGACCGGTGCAGGCACCCCATCAAATCCGAGCCGTAGACGGCGCAAGACACCCACCCACCCTTCCATACCGAAGCAGAGAGATAGTGGCACCGAGAGGCTCCCAGCACCATACAGCGGCGGAGAATCGCCCATATACTACTATCAATACCCCACTTCCCCGTGCCGGAGAAGCAGCATGGTGACGGGACACATACACTTATATACACACCACAACATAGTGTGATTTAACCCCAAAAAGTAAAAATTGGGACCAAACAAAAGGAAAGTGAGACAAGATGGCTAAGAAGAACGGCAACAAGAAGAGCAAGGCTATTGAGACCGTAGTCGAGGACAAGAGCTTCTCGATTGAGGAAGTCGTCAGTGACGCGGACCTCGAGACCATGATGGCTGAGAAGCCCATGTACTCGGCGCTCATCAAGGACGAGACCTTCGACCAGGCAGCGGTCGAGAGCCAGGGATTCGATGAGATGATGGCTGAGATCGCCGCCAAGCAGGACGCCGAGAACATCGAGAACCTGGAAGTCCAGTCGGATTACGCCCACGCCGAGGACATGAGCGACGAGGGCCGCTACATAGAGGCTCTGCAGGCTGAGGTCAACACGCAGGTCGCGGAAGTCAAGCCCAAGGCTCCGAAGGCCCCGAAGCTGGACCCGTGTGCGGAGTACGACCCGATGATCCAGGCGATGGTCAGGAAGTTCCCGAGCAACGAGATGGCCTGGGCCTTCACGCAGAACAAGGACGGCACCGTGGCTTTCACCACCGCGGACACCAGGGCTGAGATGTGCGAACACCTGCAGTACGGAGGATGCGACCCCACGAAGACGGCGGTAGTCTTCACGGAGAAGCACGACCACAACCAGGCGATCGCGCTCAAGAAGGCGACCAAGATGCTGGCCAAGCTGGTCTGAGGCGCAACAAGTAGGGGACGAGCCCCGAGATTTTTCTCCAGGACGCCGGCTAGAGCCTCCGGTCGGCGATCCTTCTTCCAGGAGGCCGTTGTTTTAGGTGGACGGATTCCCTCGCTACGCGGATTCTATCGGGACTCGGATTCCATGAAGGTGAACGAGTCATCAGTTCCGGGCAACCCGGATTCTATCGGACGATGATGCACAACGGCTCCGGGCAACTGCTGAGAAGGCTGGACAGAAGCAGGAGGACGGCGGAACGGGACTTCGGATAAGGACGGCGGAGGACAACACATAGACAGTTCGGCGGATGCTCCCTTCCACACCGAGCGGCGGAAGCCCTTCCTGATCTGCACAACCCGGAGAAGAACGGCGGACCTGGCCGGCGCTGGATGGTGGACGAAGAAGAGCGGTGGAGGCATCTGGATAGGTAGAGAACAGGACGGATGAAGACGGGATACACAAATATATATACACATACCCCCATTACAAAATATCCTCAAAAATAAAAGAAATTTGAGGACAATACAAAACAAACGGAGAATGAGACGAATGAACAGCAGAACGACGAGACCGTGGATCATCGTGAAGAAGACCGCCGAGACGATCACCTGGGAGCTGGCGTAAATGAAGGACGCGAGAATCCTACCCGGCGAGGAGCGTATGGTGAAGGAATACACTTGGACGGCCGTGTGCCTTCCGGAGCACCTGGCGCAGGTGGATCAAGCCTTTAGGAGGCATGCAATCCAGGGCGCGAAGGACATCTATCACAATGACGGAAACCGGCATGAGGCGTACTTCACCAGGGCGGTCGAGAACAAGACGGTGGACCTCTTCCGTAGCGGCGCGGATGTGTCGGACTCGGAGTTCAACTCCCAGGCGGTAACGAGCATGGAATACACCTTCGGGCTGATGGCCAAGGACCTGGAGACAACGGCGTGGCACTTCTCGGAGTGGATGATGTGGTTCGAGAGGGTGATGCAGGCGTACTTCAACATACATGTGGTGACGGAATCCTTCTCGGATTCACCACGGGAAGCGAAGTTCGAGGAGCTCATCCCAGGAAGGTGCCGCTGATGAAGGCGGTTATCTCCTTCCAAATGGAGATCGAGACGGACGACCACGAGTCGTCGGCTGACCTGGACGAGGTCATCGGATTCTATAAGGCGTTGATGTCTGTCGACGCGAACGAGATCCAGGTCGTAGGCGTACCAATCCCCGAAGGATGGTGGGCCAATAGCCAGGTAGTGGTGCTCAAGGAGATGATGTAAGATGGCTACTCGCTACATCCTGCAGAAGGTGGAATACGATCCTGAGAACGACAACGGAGTAGGTAGCTACTCCAAACCCATTCCCCTAACGGTGGAGATGGTCAAGAGCAAGAAGGACGGTCGAGGCATTAGACTATTCCCCAAGGAGTACCGGGAAGCCCTGAACGCGGTCATCGGCGATCTGCTGGCGCTCGGACATGAGTTCGAAGGCCCTGGCGATGGCATTGGCCTACTCATGGAGACGTCGAGAATGTGGTACTCGCTGGAGGACTACAAACATGAGGTTGGGATGCTGCCGGAAGTAGGCGACATCTATTGTCACCATGGGACGTGGTACAAGGTCACGGAGATTACCACGGTGGAAACAGATTAGAGAAGCAGACGGATTCCAAACCACTTCCCATTTTTCTAGGCGACGGATTCTAAACGGTCTCGGATTCTATTAGGCGATGAACGACGCCAACCCGGTGCAGATCGCCGAGCAGCTGGACGGTGGCGGAGAGCCTCGGGAACGGACGGCGGCGGACATAACAAAGTAGCGACAGTCCGGCGGACAACCGCTCCCCTCCTCACCCGGCGGATGTACTCCCTGATCCTGAACCAGCGCAGGTGGACGGTGGAGAAATGCTACGAGTTAAGTCGGAAGTGCTACGCTAGGAGCTGGATGGTAAAATGCTACGAAGGAGTCGGTAAATGCTACGGACATGCTGGCTGGTGCCGGGACACATACATATATATACACACCAACCCATCTAGAATTATCCCTATCGGGATAACAAAACAAACGGAGAATGAAGACATGGCAACGAAGGAAATCGAGATACGGGTTCGGATCTTCGCGAACGACACCGAGACCCTGGAAGACGCAGCCGGGAAGATGGACCTCTACATATCGGACATCCTGGAAAGAGGGCCAACAATAGAGGGCACCTGGACATACAGGACGGAGACATCCGAGATCAAGGATGCTAAGGACCTGCCGAACACCGTGATGGCTGAACTGGAGGACTGAGCCACATGGATGTGCCGAACACCTGGGCGGGACAGATGAGAGAAGCCGAGATGCTGGACAACGACGAACTGGAAGCAGCAGCGGACAAATTCCGCGAGATCGTGCAGGCCTTCGTCGACGGTGAGAACATCACGGTGAACAACGGGCTGGTGGACTAGATGCAGACACCGGTGCTGGACACCTTCATGGTCAACGAGGCTTTCAGGGACGGCGCAAGAGCCATGCTGGAGCAGATCAGAGCGAAGTACCCGGAAGGAGTCAGAGGCTTCGACATACGGCAGAACCCGACGGCGCACGACCTAGAGACGAGAGCGTTGGCGGAACTCGATTGGGCGCTGTGCTCCTTCGCCGATGGCAACGGAGAAGCCTTCGAGGAATTAGTCGAGGGATGCATAGAGCGGGACGCCAAGAACGCGGAGTACGACAGAGCAGAGGCCGAGCGCAAAGCAGGATGGGATCCCAACCCATAGGGCGCGGCCCCTTTTTTAAGTCGGATTCTAGCGACGGATGGTGGCCGTCAGCCCGGAGCAGCCGAGTTACGCCATGGATCGGATTCTGGACAGGCATGGGCCACGTCGGGTCGGCGTACGAGAAGGGTGGTGGAGGGCGGCGAGAGTTGGGTGAGACGGACGGTGGAGGCGGGGCTCGGGAAGCAGCTGGCTAGGCGCAGACGGACGGTGGAGGAGTTGGGTGTTAAGGCGGACCGGCCTGACCCCCTCAAAACGCAAATCGCCCTCCGCCCTCAAGAGTGCCAAAGAGCTACTCAAAGAGCCACCGTAGTTTGCAGTAAGCAATAAGGCCTACAACGCTCAGTGAAATGTGACCAGCCCCAAAGCATCGCTCCTAGAGCGTCCAGTCCGGAGGAGGACGGTGAGAGTCACGCGATCCTGGTAGTGCGGTGGAAGATACACGACAAGTCAGGGAGGACGGCGGACGATCTACAGAATGGAAGAGAGTCGGGCAGCAAAGTTAGGGAGGGTAGTTGGTCGGTCAGGTCTTTGAAGGCGGGACGGTGGAGGCCACTACCTTTGGTACGGAAAGGTCGGGGACGGATTCTAAAGGGGTCGGGCGGATTCTAGGAGACGGAAACGGATTCTGGGAGGTGGTAACGGGTCGAGGTGGAGGAAGAGGAGGTGTACAGAAAGAAAAGAGCGCGGGCGGAAAAGAAGGGAGTGGGCCTGGGCGATCAGGACTTGGAAGGCGGGACGGCGGGGCTGTACGGACTTTGAAGGCGGGACGGATTCTGGGCGCACACTTTGGCCTCGGGCGTCGTAGGCGTAACCACTTAACAATCATTAACCTTAACAATCATTAACCTTAACACTACTTAACCTAACACCCCCTTCCCGATCCTGAACCTTAACAATCATTAACTTCTCATAAACTCTCAATACCCTCTAAAACCCTCCCAAATCAAAAGTAGCTGTTTTTCCATACTCTTTATCGACCGCCATTTTTCCGTTCTTCTCAGTGGCGCAAATCGGCCTTCTAGGGCATTTTGTACCGTAGTATAGAGAGTACGAAAAGAGCGAAATCCGCCGGAGCGCCTCAGTCGCACTGTTTTTGCACAACCGCTAAAACTGCGAAATCCCTCAAAAAGGAGCCTTAACAGTCCTCGAATTTGACGGAAATCGTAGAACATACACAAACACATACACAAACATATATATACCCCACACGCCTTTTGGAGAAATGCCGGAAACGGCCATACAACAACAAAAGGAGAAAAACAGAAATGAGCAAGAACACACAGAAAACCCAGAAAGTAGACGCCAGCGAAAAGACCGAATCCGCCGAGATTGTCGGAAAGGTTGAATCTGCCTTTTCCCTCATAATGGATGATGGCCAGCAAATGAACGAAAAGACAATCGTTAAGCAGATTGTCGAAAACCCGATTATCTGTGCTCATATCACAAACCCGAAGAATCACCCAATGAGCGAAATTAGGGAAATCCCCGTTTCCGAACAATTGCATATAATCGCGAATGACGGTTCAGTAATGTACCGTGGACAATCCAGAATCGCTGGAAGTGCCAAAATGCTCGAAATGGGAAATCAGCAGACCGTGCATGTCTATACCGAGTTTCAGACTACCGCGCAAATGCTCGCCCAGAAAAAGGCTCGCAAGATTTGGAAAGACCAAAGGCAATAAATCCGCCAAATGGCAAACCTTTTACCCAAACCTATTTTTCTGATTTTTCAGTTTTCGCAGGATTTTCTAGATTTTCAAATTTCAAAAGAAATAAATTAAAACTTTCACTTTCCGGCTCCTCGGTTCCGCGCCCTCCGGGACGACGCAAATTAGGTAACTCATCAGGCTCCGGCACCCCACCCCGCAGGCCGTCCCGCCGATCAGCACCCGTCGAGCAGGCAGAATCATTTTAAAACATAGCGCAGGAGCACCGGGCATTAGGCGTCCTCCGGGGCGCACCCTTTACCGTAGTTCGATGGTGACTTCATGGGCAAGAAGGTCAGGGCCAAGAACAACAGTCGCAAGGGCAAGAAGTGGACCACGCAGGACATCATCACCATGATGGATCCGCACCTGAGCCTGATGGACAAGCAGGAGAGGGTCAAGCACCGGCACCCGGACGAGGTGGCCAAGTACGTCTCGGAGCGGCAATGGCCGAGCCGGAAGGTGGGCAAGTCCAAGCGGACTGGCTACAACATGACGACCGTGGACGGCGTGGAAGTACCCGCCTACCGTATCGTGGCGGAGCAGATGGTCGGCCGAGGTCTACGGAGAGGGGAGACGGTGCATCACATCAACCGGGACAAGAAGGACGACCGACCGTGCAACCTGTTCATTTGCTCCGGGCCGCGGCATGAGGCGTTCCACCACGATCTCGACCTGTTGATGAAGGAGCTGCTGTATGACGGGCGCATCCTACTGGACAGGGAGAGCGGTCGGTACTTCGCGGTGGATAGGATAGTGTGCGTATGAACATATACACATATTCATATACGCCCACCACATAACCTTATCATTCAATACAAACGAGAGTGAGACCATCACCAACCGAGCATACAACCCAGGCAACACCATGAAGAAGACTTGCACCCACTACCCGACCTGGTCGACCCTGGTGCGGGAGCGGACCCGTCGCATCAACGAGGGGATGTTTCAGCGTAACTCCACCTACCACTACCCTGACGAGTTCAGGAGCATCCACATCGAGAACGTCTTGTACAGCAACGAGTTCCACAAGCCGGCCTTCTTCGTCACTTTGAAGAACGGTAGGACGCTCAAGCTGACCCTCAAGAACATGGATATCGAGCACTACGACGCTCTCATCCAATGGACCGAGTTCCAGCACGGTATCCTGTCCGGCCATCCCAAGGGAACCGGGCCGAGCGTCAATTGGAGCGGCGAGACACTAGGGAGCGTGAGCGCGTGACCGGGCGGAGCATGACGATCAAGTACGGCCCGGTCGTGGCGGCAGCGGTCCTGACCACGCTTCTCCTGGAGCTGCTGCTGAGCGGCAAGACCTTCTCCAACCTGCAGGTCATGGGATGTATGGCTATCGGTTGCGTCGCTGCTTGGGTACTGTCCTGGGCCACCTACGAGGCGGTCCAATGAAGGCGGTTACGGCGTTCCTCACCTGGGGGATCTTCGGTCTGCTGGCGTGGAGTGCGTGGACGTCGAGCGACACATCCGGCCTGAACACGCTCCTGATGATAGGTGCCCCGTTCCTCTCGGCGCTCGGTGGCCTGCTCCTGCTGACCAACATCCTCGGCATGAACAAGAAGGTAGTGCGCCCGATCCCGGTGGTAGTCATCACCGAACCGTCCGCCGTGAGCAACCCGGAAGACCGCTACTTGAGGCTTTGAAATGGGCGGCAGAAGCAGTACCATCATCCGCAACCAGCGCAAGTTGAAGGACACCTGGGACGCCATGAGCCTCCTGGTCGCTCCGTTCACGGCACAGCAGGTCTACGACAAGCTGATGGATATGCGGTGCAAGTGGATGTCCAACACCCAACAGATTTCCATGCTCATGATCCGCAACGGGCTGGCCGAATCGGACGGTTCCATCCGGGTCAAGCTGCACAAGGAAGACGACCACACCAACCGGAAGGTGACCTTTCAGCACATCCCGGACGGCTACAAGAAGGCCATGGAGCGCAAGGCCACGCAGTACGAGCGGCGCAAGGACATCCCGGAAGCACCGAGCCTGGGCGAGGACGACAAGGAGTTCCTCCCGCTTGCTCCGCCGACACCGGCACCGGAGCACATGGACCTCCCAGAGTTGAGGACGGGCGGGCAAAAGGCTCGGATTTAAATACCAACCGGCCTCGGGAAAGCCGGGGTCAAATGGAGACCAAGAGTTTTAACCTGGAGATCAAGGGCGTCACGGACGAAGGAGTCGTCTCCTCGTACCTGTCCACCTTCGGTAACGAAGACAAGGGCGGGGACGTCGTCGTCAAGGGCGCCTTTGCCGAGAGCCTGGTGGAGGACAACGGCGTTGTGGTATGCCTGTGGCAGCACGACTACCGTGAGCCTATCGGCCTCCTGTCCTGCGCTGAGAATGACCACGGGCTCCTGGTGGAAGCCAAGCTCGACCTCAATGTCCAGCGCGGCAAGGAATGTCTGAGCCTCATCAAGAAAGGCATCATCAAGTCGATGTCCATGGGCTACATCACCAGGAAGAAGGAAGAGAAGGACGGCAAGCGGTACCTGCTCAACGTCAAGTTGATGGAAGGTAGCTTTGTCACCTTCCCCATGAACGAAGGCGCCGCCATCCTCGGTGCCAAGTGCGAAGAGACGGTCAAAGTCGCCCCGATGGAGGTCATCGTGAACCTCAAGGTGACCATGGACCCGCTCAACATCAAGTTCGACGAGGATTTCTTCAAGGCCAGCGCCAAGTCCCTCATCGAGAGTGCCATTCAGGAGGTTATCGCAGCTAAGGTGGCTGCAGCGGTTCCGCCCGTTGAAGCACCCGTCGAGCCGGAAGCCGTTATCCCGCCGGCCGAACCTAAGAACGACTTTTCGGCAGACCTCCTGAAGGTTGTCGGAGAAGCCAGCAACAAGATGAACGTCAAGGAGTGATGATTTTGGACGAGAAGCAGTTCAACGAGATCAAGACCGGCATCGCCGGGATGGAGGCTGGAGTGAAGTCCGTCTCCGATGCGAACAAGGATGTCATCAAGCGCCTGGCCGAGCTGGAAGTCGAGGTCAAGAGACCCCGCATGGACCAGTCCGCAGCCGTCAAGGTCGACGAGAAGGCCACCGCCTACTTCAACTTCATGAGGAAGGGCGAGAAGCTGGTCACCGCCGACGAGCTCAAGCTGCTCACTGTCACCGACGACACCACCGGCGGCTACCTGGCCCCCAAGGAGTTCTCCAACGAGATCATCCGCCTCCTGGAAGAGTTCTCCCCCATGCGTGGCATGTGCCGCGTCAGGACGACCTCCCGCAAGGCTCTCCAGATCCCGAAGAGGACTGGCCACATCCGTGCCTTCTGGGTCACCGACTCCAAGGACGTTATCTCCGGCGAGTACAACCAGCAGTTCGGCATGGAAGAAGTGCCGGTTCACGAGATGGGCGCCATGGTCGACATCGCGCAGTCCAACCTCGACGACACCGAGTACAACCTGGAGCAGGAGCTCATGGGAGAGTTCGCTGAGCAGTTCGGTGTCGCAGAGTGCGTCGCCTTCCTGAACGGCAACAAGGTCGGCAAGCCCGAGGGGATGCTGGTCAACTCCGAGCTGGCGAAGCTGGACGCTTCCACCGCCCACAAGATCACCGTGGACGAGATCCTCGACATGTTCTACGGCATCAAGTCCGGATACAGCCGCAACGCCGTCTGGATGATGAACCGCGACACCGTCAAGGAGATCAAGAAGCTCAAGGATCTGAACGGTCAGTTCATGTGGGCCCCCGGTATCAACGCCGCCCCCGACACCCTGATGGGAAGACCGATCTTCGAGAACCCGGACATGGCTCTCCTGAGCGTCGACGACAGCTATCCTATCCTGTTCGGCGACTTCAAGAAGGCCTACACCATCCTGGACAGGAAGGCGGTCACCGTCATGCGCGACCCCTACACCCAGGCCACCAAGTCCGTGGTCCGGTACATCGCCAGGAAGCGCGTCGGTGGACAGATGATCTTGCCCGAAGCGATTCTCGCTTTCAAGACCAAGAACAGCTAGGAGGAATCTACATGATGGATCTCGTACACAACATCGGCATCGTGAGCATGATCGTCCCGAGCTCCAACGCGACCACCGTCACTGGTATCTCCATCGACCTCTCCGGCTTCGAGTCGGCGGTCGTGGCCATCCAGGTGGCAGGCGTCGCCGCGGACGAGACCTTGGTGGTCAAGCTCCAGGACAGCAACACGGACTCCAACTACGTGGACGTCGTCGTGGACAACACCAACATCCTCGGTGACGTCCCGACCTACGCCCCCGGATGTGGAGCATCCGTCAACAAGTTCGGCTACATTGGCGGCAAGAAGTACATCAAGCTGATTGCCACCATCGGCGGAACCACCCCGGCCATCATCCTCGGCGCCATCTGCGTCAAGGGAGATGCCCGGCGCAAGCCCATCGCGTAGGGGCTGAAACTCATTACCCGAGTCCGGTTGCTGGCCTTTTACAGCACCGGTTATAGCATCCCAAGGGGGGATTGACCATCGTTCTCATCGTTCACACTAAACCGGTCGAGGACCCCATCACTATCGAGGAGGCGATGGAGTTCCTCCGCATTGACTCGGACGTCGAATCGAATTTGCTCGGTACGCTCATCAAGGCCGCAACCCGCCACGCAGAGGAGTTCATGAGGCGTTCCATAGTAGAACGTACCTATGAGCTGGTCCTAGACACCCCGGCCATGGAGATATACCTCCCACGCCCACCGTTGCTGGTGCTCAGTTCCATCACCACCTACGACGAGACCGGTCTAGCGGTCGTGGTACCGCTCACCGACGTCATGGTGACGTCCGGAGACCGGCCCAAGCTGACCTTCCTCACCCTACCGACCACCAGGTCGGTCAACGGCATCGTCATCGAGTACACCGCCGGCTACGGCGGAGCGGAAGATGTTCCAGAGGAGATCAAGCTCGGCATCAAGTACATCGTCGGGGAGTTCTTCGAGAACCGCGGTCGAGAGACGGCCATGCCCAACATGGCGAGAATGGCGCTGCAGCCCTTCCGGATGATGAAGCTATGAAGCCTGGTACTCTGTCCAAGCGGATACGGATCATGAAGGAGAGGGCCACCGCCGACGGCATGGGCGGACGGGACGTGGCCTGGGTCCTACATCGTGAGGTCTGGGCCGAAGTGCGCCCGTTGAACGGCCGAGAGATGGAGTGGGCCATGCAGTACGCCCCCAAGGTCAACTTCAAGATCACGACGCGGTACTTCGCGGACGTCACGCCCGGCATGGTCGTCGACTACGGCCACGACCGGCTCCACATCCATGCGGTCATCGACAACAAGGAGCAGCACATCCAGCTGGAGATGCTGTGCGAGGCCCTGGTAGATGGCTAAGGCGCTCACGACGCTGGGCGGCTACACTCCGAAGCTAGGTGGCTCGGGCGGTACCGTCTACTCTTCCGTCAAGGGAAAGGAGCTGAGCCTAGCCAACATCGACAAGTTCGACAAGAAGGTGGACCAGCTCCTCAACCGCTTGATAAAGAAGTACGGTGCCAAGTCGTACAACATGGCGCGGCAGCTGGTGCCGGTCGATAGCGGGGATCTGCGGGACTCCATCGCGGTGCGCTACTATGAGGGCAAAAGCGGAAGGTCTATAACCTACACCATCAGCGCCAACATGCCCTACGCCATCTACGTCGAGTATGGAATCGGCCAAACCGAACAGCCGTACATCCGGCCGGCGGTCGATACCTGCAGAGCCATGATGGAGATCGAGTTGAGAGCAGAACTGCGGAGATTGTGTCGATGAACAGCCCCAAGAACGCTATCCAGAAGGCGGTCTACGGCATCATTGCACCCCTCATCGCACCGGTCAAGGTGTACGACGAGGTCCCGCAGGGAGCTGGCTTCCCCTATGTGGTCCTCGGCGACATGAACGAGCTGCCGTGGAACACCAAGACCACGGAGGGCCGCGAAGTTTCCTTCGCCATCCACACCTGGGCGGACTACAAGGGCTACAAGGAGGCGACGGAGATGCTCGGTGAGATCATCAGCACCCTGCTCTCCGTACCCATTGCCCCCGTCGACTTCCGGGTGAAGTCCATCGTTCTGGAGATATCCACGTCCAACCGGGACAAGGTGAGCGGCACTCGTCATGGAGTAGCCCTCTTCAAGATGTACATCGAGGAGGATTGAAATGCCTGAAACCGTAGAAATGGGAGTGACCGTTTTGGTCAAGTGTGCGACCGCCGCCGCACCCACTGTCTTCTTGACCGTGGGCGGACAGAAGGGCGCTACCCTGCATGAGGAGAGGGATGCGACCGAAGTGACCACCAAGGCCTGCTGGCCCAACCGCGCCTACAAGCCGGGCTTCGGCACCTGGACCGTCTCTTGCGACGGTATGATCGTCGCCACCGACGCTGGCATGACCGCTCTCCGCGAGGCTTTCCACGACGGATTGGAGGTCAAGCTGCAGATGATCGCCGGTACCGCTGTCGGGTGCATCACCTACGAGGGAATGGCCATCATCAAGAGCAACGACCTGGAGTTCCCCATGGAAGACGGTGCTACGTTCGCCATCGAGTTCCAGGGCAACGGCGACCTGACCCATACCGCGAAGATTGCGTGATACCATGCCTAAGCCCTTCGTCACCATCGAGATGGACAGGCCTCGGAAGGTACGCTTCTCGATGAACGCCATCTGCGAGTTCGAGCTCGCATCCGGCAAACCACTTACGGCCATGGTCGACACCGAGTTGGGCATGCGGGACGTCCGGGCGCTCCTCTACGCAGGGCTCAAGGACGCCGACCGGCTCATCACGCCGGAGAAGGCAGGCACCATCATGGACGACGTCACCGAGAGGGACGGACAGGAGGGGCTCCAGCAGCTCATCACCGCCCTGACATTGGCGCTGACCGGTTCCATCTCCGGCGGTGAGGCCCCAAAAGAGACGGGGCCGTAAGCGACTTTCCGTGGGACAGCGTCCCCGAGCTATGCGGCCGCATGGGTCTGGATCCGGTAGAAGTCTGGAACCTGACTCCCTTCGAGTTCTCTCAGTACGTCAAGGGCTTCGAGGCGCGGCTGCAGGACGAATATCGTCAGATGAGGTACAACGCCTGGATGACCGAAGCTTTGGCCAGGACGAAGAAGCTCCCGAAGGCGACCACTTACATCGACCCTCCGGTCAAGAAGGAGAAGGTTTACATGTCGCGGGAAGAACAGGAACAGCAGTTGGCTGAGATCGTCGCAGAGTTTGGTGAGTAACTTGGGGACCATTGGCAATTTGATGTTGGTTGTCGGTATCGACACCGCTCAGCTCAAGGCGGGACTGGCGGCGTTGAAGGTGCAGGTCGCTGGCGTGGCTACGGCCCTGTCCGCCGCCGACGCTCAGGCCGGTAAGATACGCGGTATGGGGCAGAACCTCAAGCAACTAGGAAGCTCGTTGTCCATGACGGTGACGGCTCCCATCGTTCTCGCCGGCGTTGCCATCACCAAGATGGCCTTCGGCTTCGAACAGGCCATGGCCAACGTCGCCTCCGTCGCCTCTTCGTCCCCGGAAGACTTGAAGAAGATGTCGCAGGCGGCAAGGGACATCGGCAAAGACTCCGTCTACGGAGCCACGGAAGCCGCCAACGCCATGTATTGGATGGCCGCGGCTGGTTGGAAGACCGAGCAGATGATCTCCGCGCTGCCCGACATCCTGCAGTACGCGGCCGCTACCCAATCCGACCTGGCTACCGCCACCGACCAGGTCATCTCCACCATCTATCAGTTCGGTCTCAAGGCCTCCGACGCTGGCATGGTAGCGGACATCTACGCCCAGGCGTGTGCCGACTCCCTCGCCACCACGGACAAGCTGTCGTACTCCATGAAGTACGCTGGCCCCATCGCATCTTCGTTGAGCATGAGCCTCGCCGAGACCACCGGTGCGTTGGAGGTCCTCTACAATCAAGGTTACCAGGGTGAGCAAGCGGGTACTATTCTCAGGAACATGCTCAAAGCGTTGCTCAACCCGACCGCCGGCGTGTCCGATGCACTCACCAAGATGGGGCTGACCGCGGCCGAGGTCAATCCGCAGTTCCATTCCTTCGATGAGATCCTCGACACGTTGGCCGAGCACGGTCTAGACGCCTCCAACGCCTTCGACATCTTTGGCGCGAGGGCCGGTCCCGGCGCCATGGCCTTCCTCAAGATAGGCGAGAACGGTCTCGGCGCGGGAGCAGCGGTCAGGGCGTTCACCAAGAACCTGGAGAAGGGCGGTTCCGCGGCCGCGATGTACAAGCAGCAGATGGACACGGTCGCCGCCCGCTTCGAAGTGATGAAGGCCAAGGTGGAAGAACTAGCTATCTCCATGGGCGAGGCGCTCCTGCCGATGCTGGAGAAGCTCATGAACCAGGTCCTCATCCCGCTCATCACCTGGTTCAGCAACCTGGACGAGGGTTCCAAGTCCTTTATCATCATGGGGCTGGCCATCGCCGCCATGATTGGACCGCTAGCGTATGTGGTGGGTTCGTTCATGTCGCTCTATGGGGCCATGAAGCTGGTCAAAGGCCTCAAGATGATCGATATGGTCAACAAACTGACTGGCAGCGTCCAGGATATGTCCCTCTATGTCGGCAAGAACACTACCGCGTGGACCAAACTAGGGACCGCTGCCGGCATCATGGGCTTCATGGTCATGGCCATGACCTCCGACTCCAACGAATTGAAGGCCGTCTTCTCCCTGATGGTCGGCGTCATGGTGGCGTTGGCTGCAGCTCAATGGCTCTACAACACTTCGTTGGCTACCTGGCTCGGACTGACCGGTGTCGGCCTGGTCCTGGTGGCAGCAGGTGTCACGGCCGCGGCGACCATGTACCTGGTCTCGCAGAAGTACGGAGCCAAGGCCCCTGCGACGGCTGGTGCTCCTACCTGGGGTAGCGGCGGCAAGGGGCCCCAGTCCGCAGAGCCTACCGCGGCCTTTGCGAAGGGTGCCATGGTCTACAAGCCCACCATCGCCCTCATCGGCGAGGCGGGACCGGAAGCGGTGATACCTTTGGAGGTACTCCAGTCCATCATCGCCACCCCTACCGTAGTGGGTTCTGCATACACCCCGCTCCCATCCTTCAACCTTCCTTCCCAAATAGCACCCGAGGCCGCTCAGCTACCCAAGATGACGTTTCCAGAGCTTTCCTCTCCAATCGCATCTCTTTCCATCCCCGCACTAGCCACAGGCGGGTACATTGACGGACCGACGCTGGCTCTCGTCGGCGAAGCAGGTCCGGAGCTGGTCATCCCGCTCGACCGCATGGGCGACGTGTTCGAAGGGTCGTCCTCGGTGGGTGGCAGCACCAACATCTTCAACATCTACGAAGCATCGGACGCAAGAGGCACCGCCAATGAGATCGTCCGGCTGGTGAAGCGCGAAGGGGTGCGGCTGTGAAGACCTTTACCATCGCCGGCACCGACCAAACCGCTCGACAGTTGGCCAAGAGCCTCTCGCTCACCTGGGAATTGGGCAAGCGGGGCAACGCCACCTTCGAATTACTGTCATCGGACTCCTGGAGGCCTACAAGAGGGCAAGAGGTCATCCTCCGCGACACCAACAACGTCCGCTGCTTCGCCGGGACCATCGTGGAATCGACGGAATCCTTCTTTAACGGGACGAATTTGCGGAAAATCCTCGTAGATTGCTCCGACATGAGCGAAAAGATGGATCGGAGGCTCGTCGCGGGTACTTTCCTCAACCTGCAGGCCGGTGACATCGTCAAAGCGATCATCGCCGAGTACATGACGGGTTCCGGCATCAGCACGACCGACGTTTCCGTCGACGGGGAGCTCATGGTCAAGGCGACGTTCAACTATTCCACCGTCAACGACTCCATCGACCAGCTCTGCGAGGAAACGGGTAACATCTTCTACGTCGACGAGGACAGCCACCTTCATTTCCACGCCCAGGCGACCTACGAATCTCCCTTCGTGCTCGATGACACCCTCTGGAGCACCCTTTCGGTACGCAAGGGCAAAGAGGACTACCGCAATCGTCAGTACATCCTCGGCGGGTACGAAACATCGTACGCTCAGACCGAGGACTTCCTCTACGGGGAGTCGGACACGTTCACGGTAGGGCGTGGAGTGGCCGAACAGCCTAGAATCTGGATCGGGTCCACCGAAGTGCTCCCCGCCTTCATCGGCGTCAAGGGTCTGCACCCCAACCGACCGTTCCAATGGGGCTACGACGAGACCACCATCGAGTATGTGCGTGACGCCAAGGACAACATAGTCCCCAACTCGCAGAAATACGGGACCGGAGACGAAGCTGACATAGTGGTCTCGGTCGATTATCACTACGACCTGGTTGCCGCGGACGGTCTCACCCCTGCTTCGTTGGTCGTAATCGAGTACAAGGGGCGCTTTCCGGTCTTCGTGATGATGCAGGACGACGCCGAGATAGCCGCAAGAGCGGCCGTCGAGGGTGGTTCCGGCGTGTACGACAACCTGGCGACGCAGGAAGATGTCGATTCCACGCTCCGCTGCGAGTCGGTGGCCGTCGCCATGCTCCGCCGCTACGGGCATTTGATGGACGAGATCACCTTCACCACCCTCCAAAAGGTGCGTCCGGGCATGATAATGAGCGTAAATCTCCCTGACTTGGGCATCGTTTCGTCGTTTCCGACGGGTGGCTACCTGGTCTCCAGCGTCTCCGGACGCGAAACGGGAAGAGTGGAGAACGACGAGGTCGTGCTCGAGTACACGGTCAAGGCCGTCTCCGGCGAACCGATAGGTGGGTGGGTCGACTTCTTCAAGGCGCTCATGGACGGTCTGCGCCACTCGGTAGATGACTCCGACGTCCATCTGCTCCGGAAGGTAACGGAGACCATCGCCCTGAGCGAGGCGTACCTCAAGCGGTACCAGGGAGCCCCGATACTATGGGTGGACCGTGAGGACGGAGTCGAAGCTACTAAATCGTGGATCGGATTCGTAGAATTGGTGCCTTAGATGACTACCCCGGCGTGGAACGCGGTCCTGACCATTGCCGGAGTAGACCAAAGTGATCATCTCGAAGGCTTCGGCGCCACCATCATCCTCTCCGAGGACCGCTCCTCCGCTACTTTCGTTCTACTCGGCCTCACGCCCTTGGTCGGGCAGCTGGTGCAGATCGTCAACGGAGAAGATGTCTTCCGCGGCCGGGTCTCCGCCGTGGTCACCGCCTACCGGCGCAACGCGACCCTCCAATGTACCGTCTCCTGCAACGACCTGGCTACGATATTCGATTCCCGCCTGGTGCACGGCAACTTCATCGGCTACAAGACCGGCGAGATAATCCGGGCGTTGATGATGACCTTCTTCCCGCATGAGGGCATCGAGTATTACGCCAAGGTCTCTGACGGCGTCAACGCACCCCACTTCACCTTCGCCTACAAGACCATGACCCAGGCGCTCACCATGTTGTGCGACTACTCCGGCTATGTCTGGAATGTAGACCGCTACGGGTGCCTGGTGTACGCGCCGGCCAATCCATCATCGAGCGTGACCATCACCGATAGCGATGTGGCCGAGGTCAAGGTAGTGGAGTCCACCGTTGGCTACCGCAACAAGCAGTACGTCCTCGGCGGCGGGTCGGAGACCAAACCCATCACCGTACACTATCCGAGGGCCACCGCCTACGTCATGCCGTTCCCGCTGGCGCAGGCTCCGCGTATCTTCGTCAACAAGACCGAAGTCCCTTCCTCATCCATCGGTGTCCGCGGTCTGCAGGCCGAGCGTCCGTGGCTGTGGGCCTACAATGAGACATCCATCACTGTCAACGCCCGGAGCACGACGACCGAGGACGTCAGTCTCTTGGACACGGTCACGTTCATCTTCATCGGTCTCGCGCCCACGATGGTATTGGTCGAGGACAACGCCGGCCAGGAGGACCACGGAGTCTACGAGTCCTACGAGCCACTGACCTTTCTCAATTCGGCAGATGCCACCGAGCAATCCGCCATTGCGCTCCTGGCCAAGAACGTCATGCCGGAGAAGGTCACGGTCAAGACGTTCAGTCCGGTGCTCATGCCCAACATGGGCGCGACCATCGACATCTCCGGTCTGAGCGTGGTCGGGGTCCACCGCGTATCATCGACGACCATCACCGATCTGGGCAACATAGCCTCCTACTCCTCGGAGCTGTGCGTCGGGGCCAACGATCCGTGGCGATTATTCTTCTCACGGCTGGCGGACGGATGCCGGCCGGAAGTAAGCACCGAAGACTTCCCCGAGCTGGAGAAGCCGGTCGATACCATCAGCCTGACCGATGTGTGGACCGCTCCGTACGTCGGACCGATGGTGGCCTATGTGGACTACGAGGACGCTGTCCATCACCCCGCCCATGTGGGCTTCGTGGAGTTCATACCATCAGGCATGCAGGCGGTGGCAGATTTTGTCGGGGCCACCGAGTTCCTGACATTGGTCAAGGGTGGCACGGCTGGCTTAGTAGACTATCCAATCGGCGAGGATTTGGGCATCACTGACGCCATGGTCATACAATGGCCAATTCCCGTCGAGGAGGGCTTCATCGTCTTGGACGGTATCATGACAGAAGCCGCCAACACGGTCGAGCTGAACGATTATGTGACGTTCGCAGACACCATAGGCCACGACCCCGTCCAACCGCTACTGGACGATATGTCCCCCACCGACTTCGTTGACGCAAGTTTGAGTATCCCCACCAGCGAAGAGTTGGGATTGGTCGAGGCCTTCGTATTTCATGCCGTCAACAACATAGTCCAGGTAGAGCCGGTCACCTTCGCAGAGATCATGGTCGCGGGTCCGGGTAGATGTGAGAACGACGAGATGGGTCCGAGCGACGCTTTGCTGCAAGGTGTCGGATTGGTACAGGGTGAGGTTACGAGCGTGACCGACGCCGTTGTTGCCACCGAGCTACACTACCGCTTCTTCAACGAGGCGTTGGCTTTCACAGAGGTCCCCGTTGCGGGAATGACCTTCCAGCTGACGGACGCCATGGAACCGGTCGATGCGAATATCACGGACGTCCGATTCTTCGTGACCGAGTCTGAACAGGTCGACGACTCAATGAGCTACATCGTCCGCTACCACATCGGGTTCGGAGACGCTCCGGTCTTTGCAGAGGTCATATTCTCCGCATCGGCCAAGAACATCGAGGACGTAACCTCCACCGCTGAGCTGACAGTCACCCAGGCCGGCTTCGAGCAAACCAACGCATTGGACGTCGCCGAGGCCCAGACATTGTTGATCCGGCACTACATCAATCTCGCTGACTCCACTTCCTACGGGGATGCGTTATCTTACGGACTCGGTCTGCTGACGACCGAGACCAGCAGCATATCCGACCACAACGAGCAGGACATCCGACATTACCCGGCAGACGACTTGGTCCCCACCGACGGCTTGACCCAACAGGTCGGGCAACACCTGAGCGACGCTACGACCTATGGAGAATCTATGTCCAGAGCGTCGAGTGTGTCTCCGGAAGAGCTGTTGACCGTGACGGCGACGGAGTCCGTCGAACTACTCATGGCGTGGAGCGAGGAGATGCCAGTATCGGCCGCTGAGAACGTCACGTCCACGAACTATGTGGGTCTGCTCGACGGCGTTGCTGTGGCAGTAGTCAATATGCTGGATCTCGGCCGACCGTTCGCAGAACCGATGAACCCGACTGACGCCCTGACCACAGGGGTCGGGCTGGTGCTGGTCGACGGACAGGAGTCGGGAGACTACCTGCTGCAAACATCGGTTGGGCATGTGGACATAGATGACTCTCCAGAGATGAACGAGGCTATGACCCGGAGCGGACAGTCGTTCATCACGGACGCCACCTTAGCCGTCGACGCCATGGCCCACGCAACCATCGCCAACAACGGCATGGCCGAGACCAGCCCCGTACTGGACGGACTGACGGCCGGCGTAAGACAGTCCCTAGTTGACTATCAGGTGGTCGGCGATGTGACCACGGTTACCGTAGGCAAGCCATGGGGTGAGAGCGAGGTCGTGACCGACGGACTGACGAGTGAGGTAGGGCCGAGGTTCGCCGAGGTCAGTATCGTCACCGACAGCATCTCTCCGAGATCCCGCAACTACAATGTGTTGGCGGAGATCGTGTCTTTCGTAGAAGCTCCGCTCCGCAACGCAGGACAGATGTTGACGGACCTCACCACAGTTACCGACGTCTACACCAGCTCCGTGGGCAAGCCTATGGCTGAACTGCTGCCGATGAGCGATGTGCTGGCCGTAGTGAGTACCAACTACCTAGCCCTGAGCGACGCAGTAGGCTTCACGGACGCCATGGTGATACCGTACAAGACCAGCTCCGTAGAATCTCTCTCCGCCTCGGATGTGTTGGTCTTCGCCATCATGCCCAGACCGACCGATACCATGTCTATGCTGGACGCGCTGACCACGAAGACCCGCAACTATCCGACCATGGCCGACGGACTGGCTTGGGTGGAGAGCGTCACCGCGGTCTCAACCTTGGCAAGACCGACCGCCACCGCCACCGACGATATATCCTTCGGAGAGGCGTTCAAGGTATCCGTCTACACATCCGGCGTGTTGTCCAAGACCCTCTATTCGGTGCAGCTCATCGAGACACCAGCATTGAGCGAGGCTCAAGGCGTGATCGCCTACCTGTCCGCGGGAACGACTAGGCCTATTATCACAATGAGAGACGGGGTGACCTTCCAGGACACTCTGCGAACCTGACGGTCACATGGCCTAGTTTTATAAGCCAGGGGCTTGCCGACGGTCTGATGGTCAGTTCTAACCTTCGACTGGATTCCAACGTCCACATACGGGCGATGTCCGGGCCGAGGGTTGTGGCCGACGAGCACTACCACAACCTGGTCGTGACGTCCGGCAAGAACATTGTGAGGGATCTGCTCAACGGGGACGACACCCCGCTGAGTCACCTGGGTATGGGAACGAGCTCGACGCCCGTGGTCGCCGGTCAGACCAACTTGGGAGCCGAGGTCAACACTCGGGTAGCGGTCACGTCCGGACTGAAATCCACCGGTAAGCTGACCGTGCTGGTCTACGTCCCGACCACCGCCTACAACGGGCCGGCCGGGACCAGCTCCTATACCTTGTGGGAAGCAGGGCTGTTCACATCGGACTCCCTGACCGCCACCAACGCCATGTTCGCGCGGGTTGCCTTCGCCAACGCCATCGTCAAGACCGCTGACATCTGCGTTCACATTCAATGGGATATCAACATCGGGTGAGGAAATGGAAGACGAAGAACTGAATCTCGAAGGCGTCTGCGTCGTGCAGGCCAAGGACCTCGACGGCAACGTGACCTTCGAGGAGCGGCACAACTACATCTTCAAGTACCCCAAGGGTCTGCTGGCCGCAAGCATGTGGAACCCACTCGGAGGCGGCGTGGGTACCGGACAGCCGTGGGGTATGTATCTCTACAAACTCATCATCGGCGTCAACAACGGCGGCACTTGTAATTCCATCGCCACCGACGACGGGACGAGTTCCAAGGGCGACGGCTTCGGCGTCCCGCCGACCTTCGCCACCGCCGCCTTCACCGCCGGCCAGCTGACCTACGGATACACTGTGACCCCGGTCGCTGCAGGTGGGTTCGTTACCGTGGTCGCCACCATCGCCGCAGGGGAAGCTAACACCGGCGTAGGATCTCCGTACACTATCAACGAAGCGGGGCTGGTCTACACCCCGGCGACAGGACAATACATGCTGTTCTCCAGAGTAGCTCACGGCGGTATCGTCAAGACCGACACCATCTCCATCACCTACACCTGGACGGTGAATGTAACATGAAGTTCAATGTACACATCGAAGCCTTCAACGAGAAGGGGGAGTGCATCCAGACCGAGGATGTTCACAACACCGTGACCACCGTTGGCAAGAGGATGATCGCAGAGACCATCGGTCGCGGTGCTGTCGGTGCGGATGCCAACTTGGGGCGTCCGGGCTGGATAAGTGTCGGTATCGGACAGACTACGGACTCTCTCGAGGTTGATAAGGCCAGGACCGCGATGGTATCGCCAGTCTTCTCGGACCGGCTTTCTCAGAACATCTCACCGGTCAACCTGACCTTTGTCATGCCGTCCGGTACGGGTACTGGCATCCCCGCCCAGGCCATCGTGACCTATACCCTCCCACTCGGCAACGCCAACAACAACAACATCTACGAGGTTGGTCTGCTGACGGCGGCTCACAGTGGGACATATAGCCTATTCGCCAGGGCCACACATTCCCTCATCGTCAAGAACGCCACGGTCGAGATCAAGTACACCTGGACGTTCACGTTCTGAGGACCGATGCGCTTCCTCACCGTCGAGCTGGACCACGACAAACCCTACACCCTTCTCCTTTCCGGCGACGGTCACAAAGGCGTCGACCAATGCGACGTGCCGAAGTACGAGCAGACGTTTCGCAACGTCCTGGCCGGCAACCGCAGACTGTACGCTGGCATGGGCGACTACTGCGAGTACCGCAAGCCGGACGACAAGTTCTACGACACGGAAGCTACCAACCAGCGCATCGACGAGCAGCTGGACTGGCTCTTTGCTCAGTGGGAGATGGTCAAGAAGCGCATGATAGGAGCGGTCATCGGCAACCATGAGCAAGGCCTCTGCCTCAAGTCGACCATCAACCCGATACGCCGCTGGTGCGACAACAACGGCGTCTTCTACATGGACGACATGGTCATGATCACTTTCCGCTTCCCCTCCGGCGTCATCAAGACCTGTGTTCTGACGCACGGTTCCGGCGCGGCCGCGACCAAAGGTGCTAAGGTCAACAAGCTGAACGGGTTCGCGTCGAAGCACGACGTCGACTTCGTGTGCATGGGGCATACGCATGACCTGATGTCCTGGGTCGATGTCGATCTGCGCTATGTGCCGTCCAAGAAGGGCATGAAGCAAGTCGCCCGGTACAAGACCATGGGCTATACCGGGAGCTTCTACCGCACCTTCATCGTGGACGGGACCAGCTACGCGCAGCAGAAGCACTACTCACCCATGCCGTTGGGCTACCTGGAAGCGGTCATCGACCCCAACAAGACCATCGTCGACCTGATTCCAGTGGTGATGGAATGAGCGCCTGGGTCAAGCATGTCCTGTCGTGTCCGGGCACGGTCGACGAGTATGTGCTCGGCCATATCGAGGACGGCATCGTGAGCCTAGCGGACCACGGTCCGTCGGAACCGATCCTGGTGGCCTATGCTCCCGTCGTCACCAATCTCTCGGAGTCGTGGGTCCAGGTCAACTTCCCCACCAAGACCATCGACCCGTACAACATGGTGTCCAACATCGGCAACATCAACTTCGGGCTGGCCGGGTATTTCTCCATCCGATTCCGGCTGTTATTCAACGTCCCGGCCGACACCAAGGTCTATGTGTGGTTCGTCAACAACTCCAAAGGCACCCTACACATCGAGATGTTGGAGAACGAAGGTAGTCTCTTCCGGATGCTCAACAAGACCTTCGTCCTGCCGGTCGCTTCGGGCGAGTGCTTCAAGGTGTACCTCCATGTGGCCGGCGGGTCGGGAACGAGGCAGCTGCTCAACATGAACGAGAACGATAGCAGCGTACTAATCTACTTGCTCAAGGCGGGACTATGACCTATACCGAGCTCAATTGGGAGAACGGTTCCATGAGGCTCTTGAAGGCCAGCATGGAGCACATGGAAGCAGGGATATTCTCCAACGGTCACCGCAAGACCGAGCTGTACGGACACTACTGCAGAGTGGCGCAGCTGGCTCATGTCCAAGGTTCGCAGGACAACGACTTCTTCATGCAGATACCTTTCGACACCGTGGTCTACGGCGGTTCCCACTACAACAACGGCGTGGTCACCATCGACAAGGATGGCTACTACCTCATCTCCGCGGTGGTCTCGGCTCGAGCGCCGGACAACATCGTCAGCGCGCGGATCTGCGCTCCGGGCGGTCGCATGGGCGGACCCATCTACGCCTGCCGGCAGGCCCGGACCATCAACAACACGCTCTCGGACGTCAAGACCACGGTCTGTCACCAGGGCTACTTCCACCAGGGCGATCAGTTCGTGCTCCAGGCCAAGTGCTTCGGTGGTCTCGACTACCGGTGGTACCAAGCTCAACCAGCGTTCTACAATCCACAATGGGCTACCAACATGGTGGTCTTCCTCCTCGGCGACGGTCCCTCCGGCGTAGCGGGAGACCCCTACGAATCGGATTACGAGCAGAGGACCTGGGTCAAGGGCGAGTCCACCAACCTGAGCAAGTTCCAACACATGGAGGACGGGATCGCGGCGCGGGTACACCCGGCCACGGTGCCGGTCGCTTGCGTCAAGGGCTTGGGCGTCACCGGTCAGGGGACCAACAACCTCCGGAACATCGTGTGCGACGAGTACGGCTTCTACAACGCCATCTTCGACGGGCTGGCTACCATTGGCGCGAAGACGCTTTCGACCACGCAGATGAGCGTTATCATCCCATCGGCCGGTTACTACCTGGTGTCCTGGCAGATGCTCCTCTACGCCGACGTCAACGGGGCCAGGGGCTACGCCGAGCTGTGGGGCGCACACAAGCCGGTGACGCCGCTGGAGATTACCATGGGGCAGCAGTACCACGACATCATATCATCGCACTCCCTGGTCGTGGACGGGCAGATACAGGGGCGCACCATGCCTCTGGGCGGGACGGTCGTCGTCTACCTCAATCAGAGCGACTACATCGGCATCCGCGGCTACATCTACGGGCAGAGCGGCGAGGACATGTACCGCGAAGAAGCGGATTCCACCTACCTCAATGTAGTCAAGCTGACCTGACGGGCAGACGGCTGACCTTTAAATAACAGGCAACGAGCCGACGACCAGGTGATTCAGTGGACATCAACACCGTTATGGAACCGATGTACAGCGTCTTCGCGCAGTTTGCTGTCATGGGCTTCCTGGCACTATGCTTGTACATCATGAACTGGCTCCGGAAGAACAAGAAGATCTCCGATGATCAGGGCGACCGGTTCTTCACCTTCGTGCAGGTGTGGCTAAAGAAGGGCGCCATCCTCTCCAACGTCGGCGAGGAGAATGTCAACGGCTTCGCGGATGGCGTCACGGTCATCCAGAAGATGTGGAACGAGAAGAAAGTTACTACTGCTGAGATGGACGCCTTCCTTCACGCGGTAGACGAGGCCGGCGAGAACGTAGAGGCGGTCAAGGCCGTGGTCGCCACCTACAAGGAACGCTACGGAGCGTAGACCATGGACCCCATCGACTACCGTGAGGCCGTCGAGCTCATCCAAGGTGCAGTTGACAGGATGGAAGCGAAGGTCGATTCGTCCAACGCAAACACCACCGCGCAGATCGAGAAGATCTCCGCCGGCTACGCCGAGAGGATGAAAGGCTGCGACCGCTGCCACAAGGAAGTCGAGGGGCGGGTCGGGACCATCGAGCGCAACATGGCGGTCATGGCCGACTTCGTGGTCAAGCAAGCCAAGCTGGAAGAGGCCGTGAGCGAACAGGATACCGCCCAGGATACGCAGGGCAAGAGTATCGAAACGCTCACGGCCACCGTGGGGCTCTTGAAGGCCTTCGTGGTCGGAGAAGCGGTTGCCATCATCAGCCTGGTCGTGACGTGGATCGGCGTCCTGTTGGCCGATTGAGAAGTTAAGAAGGACGTCCGGGGCCAGCAAGTTTGAGACCAATGCTCCCCGGATTGTCCTCTGATTTCTTGATACATATATAGGTATTTGAGCGTTGGCTTCTACCAAATCACTATATACGTCCACTGTATTACTTTTTATGAGACCAATGACAATACCAGCTTCATCCCGACCGCGCTTGAATTCTAACGGAAACGCCCGAGGCCTTCCCAAGGCTCCCGGTGACCGTGTCGTTAGGCGGAGCATCACCATCGACCCGCATGTGGTCGCAGAGGTCGAGAAGTTGGGTGGGAAGTTCTCCACCAACCTCGTTGCCCTGGTCAGAGATGGTCTCGAGTACCGCAAGAGGGGGCGGTGCTGATGGGAGCCGGTCGCCCACGCCTAGACCCTGATGATGCTTGTGAGAGGGCGAGTCTGACCCTACCGTCTTCGTACCTACGGCGGTTCAAGCAGCGCGTGGAAGAGGGCAACATACGAGAGCCGACGTTCTCCGCCTACATCCGCAGATTGATGGATGAGGACTTCGAGCAGGAAGTACCGGCGTTGCGTGAGATCGCCAAGGAGCAGACCAGGGCGAAGTTGGCCAAGCTGGAAGCCTACGACGAGATAGCGATGGAAGCTCAACAGAAGCGCAGCATCGTTAGGAACACGGCTGTCGACCTCTACACGAGATTGAGGATGAAGGGAGTGAATCATCTGTACAAGCGGTCCGTCGATGAGGATTGGCTCGATGGTAGATACCGTAGTGGGGATGAAGTTCTGAGGAAGGCGTTCCCCGGCATGAACAAGGCTCAGATGTACGATGTTCTGCAGGACGAGATTGCGATGAGGGCCGAGCGGGAAAAGAGGATGTGACTAGACAACCTCTAGTTACCTACTTTTCTCCTCTCTCTCTCTCTCTCTCTCTCTATAAACGAATTTAATATTATCATATCATATCATACTTAATTATCCTAGACTCACACCGACCCAAGAAATCTCCAGTGGAAGCAGAGGTTTTAGTATGTTTAGTAATACTTAATTCATCTCCAGTGGAAGGGTAGGTTTTCATGCAATTGATTCAACGATAACTAGGCGGTAGGACGCACCACGTCGGTCATCCCTTCAAGTAGGTGGACACAATCCCTAGATCGTCGAGCGTGGTCGGCTTATCCACCCTAGCACATCAAGCCGATTCATTCATCAACCGTACACCGTGCAAAGCCTCTGTCATTGTACCGGCCGCGCTCGACACCCCTACCCCGGACGGCGGGTCAAACGGCCGGACGTAGGGTCGCCGATGTACACAAATGGCATGTTAATAACAATTTTAGGTGAGGTACGGGGAACCGTCGTTAACTCAAACTATATCTGCTCGGTATTCAAGCAGTATATGAAGGTAACTATCTAATAGGCGAACATCCTACACTATCCAGTACCCTCATGGCAATACCTCTGACAACCGCCGAAAAGCAGATAAGGAAGGACAACGCAAAACGGGTTACAGAGATGCGAAAAGCGGCCAAAGAGACCAACACCGAGTATTACAAGGTCCGCAAAGCCATCGAGAGGGAGAAGAACGCGAGGATGCGAACGGTCCGAGGAAGGACGAAGGCGCGTCGGACTAGGGACCGGCTCAGAGCTGAGGTATTTGCTCACTACGGCGGGAAGTGTACCTGCTGCGGAGAGACCAGGACAGAGTTCCTGAGCATAGACCACAAGGACAACGATGGCGCGGCCCACCGGAAGGAGATCGGGGAGACGGCTCACCACCTGTACGCATGGGCGAAGAAGAACGGCTATCCCGACCGCCTCCAGATTCTTTGCTTCAACTGCAACTTCACCTACGGCAAGCTAGGGTACTGCCCACACATGATCGAGGCAGGACTCATCAGCAGGAACGACGCCGAGCATCTAAGACAGAACCGCGAAGTCGTGAGGATGGTAATGCACAGACGAATCGAAGTCTAGGCCAGCATACGGTTCTTGAGTACCCACAAGAATCAACGCTACGGCACATACAAATACACATACCCACATATTCCCTTAATCAATACCGAAGGTGAGACAATACCGCTAGAATACACAGAGGAAGACCTACTCTCTAGATGGGAGCAGTTCTATCTCGACCACACCAAGGCGCAGATAGACGAATTACGGGACACATACCCGAAGCAGCACAGCTTGACCGTGGACTTCAAGGAGCTCGACATGTTCGACCCGGAGTTCACCAGCCGGATGCTGGAGAAGCCCACCGAGGTCCTGGACGCCGGATCCAAGGCCGCGCTCGACCTCATCGGCGAGAAGGGCGGAGATGTTTTCATCCAAGTCCGGGTGCTCAACCTCCCCTCCGACGTGGAGTACGATATGAAGGCGCTCCGGTCGGACAACCTGGGCAAGTTCATCACCATCGAGGGGCTGGTCAAGAAGGCCACGGAGGTCAAGCACGGCATCAAGGTGGCCTACTTCAAGTGCTACCGGTGCAACGCCGTCGTCTCCCAGGTGCAGGAAGGTACGACCTTCTCCCCGCCGGTGGAGTGTCCCAAGGACCAGAACGGGTGCGGAAGAACAGCATCCTCCACCAAGTTCTTCATGCTGGACGACCGGTGCGAGTGCATCGACACGCAGAAGATCGAGATACAGGAGAATCCCGAAGCCCTGCGCGGGTCGGGACAGCCGAGCCACATGATTGCCATGCTCCGCCACGAATTGGCCGGCAGCATCAATCCCGGGGATCGCGTCATCTTCAATGGCACACTCAAGCTGGAGTTCAAGCCAAAGATGGACAGCAACATCGTGGGCAACTACTTTGATGTTAACTCGATAACTATTTCCCAGAACGACTACGAGGAAGTGAGCATATCCGACGAGGACTTGGAAAGGTTACTGGCAGAGTCGAGCCGACCTGGAATTATCGAGCGCATCGCGGCCTCTATTGCGCCCTTCATCGCCGGTTACGAGGTAGAGAAGGAGGGGTTAGCACTCGGAGCGGCCGGCGGGATGGCGTATCAGTCCCCTTCCGGCAAGCGGTTCCGGGGCAACATCCACATCCTGCTAGTCGGGGATCCGGGCATCGCCAAGAGCCAGCTTTTGCAGTACATGGCCCTCATGGTGCCACGCTCTATCTACGCTTCGGGCAAGTCATCGACAGCAGCCGGACTTACAGCCGCGGCGGTCAAGGACGAGTTCGGCGAAGGCCGCTGGACGATTGAAGCAGGCGCATTAGTCCTCGCGGACAAGGGCATGGCGGCGATTGACGAGCTCGACAAGATGAACGAGAACGACAAGAGCAGTCTCCACGAAGCCATGGAGTCGGAGCGCATCTCGGTCAACAAGGCCGGCATCAGCACCACTCTGAACGCGCGGACCACGGTCATCGCCGCCGCCAATCCGAAGTTCGGACGGTTCGATGAGACGCAGAGGCTAGTGGAGCAGCTGGAGATTTCCGATACGCTCCTGAGCCGCTTCGACTTGATCTTCATCATGCAGGACAAGGTCAACGAGAAGAAGGACACAATCATCGCCGAGAAGATGATGGCAACGAGGAAACGGGCCCAGGCGACCAGCGTCAAGGCGTCCGGCAAGACCAAGGGCATGGAAGCGGACATCGAGAAGATCCTCAAGGAGACGGAAGGGACCGAGCCGGTCTACGACATCGCCTTCCTGCGGAAGTATTTCGCCTACTGCAAGCGCGTCGTACCGATATTCACCGAAGCCGCGGCCAAGGCCGTCCAGGTGGAGTACACAAGTATGCGGCAGAAGGCCAACAAGGACAACCGGCCGATCCCGGTGACCCCAAGACAGCTGGAGGCGAAGATTCGTCTCTCGGAAGCGTCGGCACGGCTGAGACTATCCCCACGCATCACCCTGGACGACGTCAAGCGGGCGGAGTTCATCGTCACCTACTGCTACAACAAGGCGGCGAAGAACGAACAGGGCGAGATCGAGGCGGACCTGATGTTCACCGGAGTTTCCAAGGGAGACCGGACGGGCATCGCCAAGATTCGGGAGATCATCTTCTCGGCCGGTACGAGTGGTATCACCGAAGAGGAGCTCATGGTCAGAGGTTCGGAGGAACAGCTCCCGGACGCGCAGATACGCAAGGCGTTGAAGATGCTGCGGGACAAGTCGGAAGTGTACGAGATGGCCAAGGGCAAGTTCCGGGTGGTGGGCGAGAGATGAGCGAACGCAACTGTGGCAACTGCTCCAATTGGGGTACGCCGACGATGCGTCGCTCCTCCAAGGCGCCCTGCGCCAAGGCCGGCACCAAGACCGGTGCGGTCGTCAAGACCAACCGACAGGAGTGCTGCTCCATGCACACTAAGGAAAGGTGTACACTATGAGCAGCTTCATAACCCAGGAGCGGCGCAACAAGGCTCCCGAGGTTAGCGACATGGAAGCCATACTGTTTACCGCCAAGAACTGCCCCAAGTGCGAGATCGCCAAGAAGAAGATCGCGGAAGTCGGAGCGCAGGTCGTCTGCATCGACGGCACCTCCGCCAACGGCTACGTCGAAAGGGCGTGGCGCGAGCTGGTACACATCCAGACGGCACCGGTCCTCTACATCGACCGAGGCAACGGCCCCGAGGTCTACACGGACATCTACGCCGTCATCGAGAAGATAAGAGAGTTGGGTCAATGATGGGCAAGCCCTACGACGCCAGCGTCCAGCAGAACGATTGGTGGCGCGAGATCAAGGCCAAGGCCATGAACGAGAAGGCGGTCTTCATCAGCTTGAACGACCCGCACAACTTCTGCGCCATGACCAGGCCGTTCTACAAGCCGGTCTTAGTGGCACGGTCCAAGTCCCGCCACATCGAGTACGCCGGGATGGAGACGAGATGCTCCATCTCCAATGAGGAGTGTAGTGTGCCGTACTGCCATCTCTGCACCGCGGCTCGGTCCACCAGGGACGCGAGAGCCCACCTAGCAGCCACAGCCTAACGGAGACGGAAACAAATGACATTCAAGAAGTCAACACCAGGCAACATGTACGATTGGGTCACGCACACCCTGAGCATCATCCAGGGCGAGTGTCCCGGCAAGTGCGTCTACTGCTACGTCAAGACCGGACGAGCCAAGGACCATCCTAGTTACAAGGGCTGGCCCCGCGTCAACGAGGAGGACATGAAGGCCAACCTCGGGACGGGCAATACGATATTCGTGTGCCACATGAGCGACCTGTTCATGAAGACCAGGCACGGCGAGATCCAGAGCGCGGACATCATCCGGGTCCTCGACCGGCTGAATCAGTTCCCGGACAACACCTACGTCCTGCAGAGCAAGAATCCCCGCAGGATAATGGACTTCCTGGACCGGCTACCGCCCAAGTGCATCATCGGCACGACCATCGAAACGGACGAGGTCCGGTACATCCACGACTTCTCCGCCGCCCCCGCCCCGAGGGACAGGGCCGACGCGATGAAGGAGATCCGTCAGTGGACGGGACACAAGACCTTCATCACCATCGAACCGATAATCAAGATGAGGCCCATGGTGCTGGCCGAGATGATAGTGGAAGCGCGTCCGACCTTCGTCAACATCGGAGCGGATTCCAAGGGCAACAACCTACCGGAGCCGACCTGGGAATCGGTCCAGGAGCTCATCAAGCGGTTGAAGCAGAACAACATCGAGATACGCGAGAAGACGAACCTCGACCGCCTCGAGAGGAACAGCCTGATACTATGATAGAGACCTTCAAGTTCTTCGTGGCAGGAGAATGTCAGCCGCAAGGCTCCAAGAAAGGTTTCCACATCAAGTCCATCAACCGCGTGGTGATGGTCGACGCCAACAAGGACACCAAAAAATGGCGGGAGCGGATCGCAACCGAGGCGCAGAGGGCCAACTCCGAACGCATGAAGTCCGGGATGAAGTCCTTCTTCGAGCCGGAAGGCAAGGCCTATGTGGTCCACGCCGAGTTCAAGTTCGTGCGGCCGAAGTCCTATCCCAAGTCCTTCATCTACCGGCACACCAAGAAGCCGGACCTGGACAAGCTGATACGGTCGGTCTTCGACGGCATGACGGACGTACTGTATCACGACGACAACGCCATCGACGGGGTCAGCGCCCACAAGTCCTACTGCGTCGGCGAGGAGCAACCCGGCTGTTGGATCACCGTGACCATGGACGACGAGAGGTGGAAGAATTGAGATTCCCCTGTCCGAAGTGCGGGGCGGAGACCGAGAACAGCTGGTTGAAGACCGGCAAGATGTACGGCCGGTGCGTCATCCCCATCAAAGGATGGAAGGGACAGGTACTCTGGAACGGATGGCGCAAGCCGTACCTGCTGAGATACTGCCGGAAGTGCGACTCGGCACGGTCGGCCAAGCGGATAACATTGCCCGAAGGCATCGAGTTCCCGCTCACCATGCACCAGGCCAAGATATTCGGTCTGGACCAGCCGGACCACAAGGACCGGACACAACACGGAGAAGTGAGACCATGAACGTAACCCTATTGAGCTACACGCAAAACGCCACCAACCTATGCGCGACCGCGGCCAAGGCCTGCTACTCCGCCAAGGAGATCGCTACCCTGTGGGCCGAGGTCGACGACAAGTCGTCCGGAGCAACCATCGCTAAGACCGTCGGTATGGGACACCAATCGGTCATTGAACACGCAACCTATACGTTTGCCCTAGACGCGGTCTCCAGGTCGCTCACCCACCAGCTAGTGCGGCACCGCATAGCCTCATTCAGTCAGCAGAGTCAGCGGTACGTCAACCTGGAGAAACCGAGCTACGTCATCCCGGAGGAGATCCGGAACGACCGGGACATGGTGGAGATATTCGAGAAGTGTATGCTCACCTGTTGGGACTCCTACAACGTCCTGGTCCGCACGGGGGCCAAGAACGAGGACGCTCGAGGATGCCTGCCCAATGCCTGCACGACCAACATCGTGGTCAGCATGAACGCCAGGGAGCTGATGCACTTCTTCACGCTCCGCACCTGCAACCGGGCGCAGACGGAGATACGCGAAGTGGCCAAGCTGATGCTGGCGGAGTGCAAGAGGGTCAGTCCGGAGATATTCGCCGTGGCCGGCCCCGCCTGCTTCCGAGGCGTCTGTCCGGAAGGGAAGCTATCCTGCAAGAGGGAGATCTAATGTCGTCGGAAAGGCAGATCGAGGACATCCTCGCCGGGAGGATGATAAACCCCTACCCGGAGCTGTCGACGTCGTTCGACAACCTGTGTCGGTTCGCCTACGGGACCTTCGGCGTCGACGCCCAGGAGCGCATGCTGACCGAGGAACAGGGAGAGCTCAACCAGGCCAACTCCAAGTGGCACCGGAGAATCGGGTCGAAGGTCCAGATCGCGGAGGAGATCGCCGACAACATGCTCGTCCTGGAGCAGCAGAAGCGATGGCTGATGGTGGAGAAGGAGGTCGAAGTGGCCCTAGAGCTCAAGCGTCGCAAGCTGGAGATGAGGCTCAACATGATGAGCTCCGGCGGTAACCTGGCCGTCCGCCATGAGAAGCTGCTCATCCTCTCCCGGCAGATGGCCGCGCACCACCCGGACACGGAAGCGCACATGCGAAGAGTGGGCAACCTATCCGGCAAGCTGTGGGAGGAGACCTTCCAGACCGACGGCTTCATGGCGCAACAGTGTGGCTACTGGCACGACATCGGCAAGTTGGATATCGACGTCGAGACGCTAGACAAGACCTTCGTCAAGGCGCGCATCCCCTTCGACAACCACGACATGGAGAAGATGTACAAGCACCCGGAGAACGGCTACAAGAGGATATTCGACATCCACCCGGTAGCGGCCCTGGTCGCCCTGACGCACCACACCTGGCAATCCGAGTCGTACCCGGTCGGCCTGGAGGTCGGGATGCTACCGCACATCATCGACTACTCGCACATCGTCTCCATAGCGGACAAAGCCGACGCCTTTATGACTCGGACCCGCCCAGAAGATGTCAAGCCGACGCGGGAACAGGTCGCGTTACATCTCACCAAGGGAATGTTGACGACCGACATGCGCTCCGCCATCTACAAGGTGATCACCAATGAAGTGGAGATTTGGCCGGAAGAGAGAGGAGCCTGAGCCGGACTACGACACCATTGAAGCTGAAATGAAGCTCAAGGCGTCCGAACTTGTCGCCCTATCCGGCGAGGACGCCTATGACCTTCCCCAAACCCTCTTCGACACCGGTTCGGTGGACATCGTACAAGCGACCTACCTCAAGCTGCACATCGTCACGATGCTCATCGAAGGCTATCCGAAGAAGAGAGCGGTACGCGACTACTGTCCCGAGCTGGTATGAACGCACCACGTCGGCGCAGGTTTAAAGCCTCGGTCACCACAACCTCACGCGGGACAGACCGATGGGAATTACTGAAAATCTCGACGTAGATACGCTAGAGCTAGACAAGATAAAGGACGCAATCTCCTGGGCGACCAAGGCCGATGTCAAGATAGTCGACATCCAGCTGACGACGCAACCGGATCACCTGTGTCTCACCATCGTGACGGAGTTGAGGTAATGGACACCGTCTTCGACGAGGTCATGGATTGGGCTAAGAACCGCGGATTTTTCTTCCCGTCCCATGAGATTTACGGTGGCGTGGCCGGCCTGTACGACTACGGCGCGGCCGGCACCACCCTCAAGAAGCGCATCACGGACCACATCATCCTCAACTACGAGATGGTCATGAACTGCATCTCCATGGACGGGGCGACCCTCACCCCGGAGGCGGTGCTGAAAGCGTCCGGACATGTGGCTGAGTTCGCGGACGTCATGTGCTCCTGCGAGAAGTGCAAGACCGACTACCGTGGCGACGTCCTGCTGGAATCCAACGGCTGCATCATCGCCGGGTTGGACAAGGACTCCATCAAGAAGGAGCTCATGACCGGACGCTACCTCTGCAAGTGCGGTGGCAAGCTCGGCAGCATCCGGGACTTCAACCTCATGTTCAAGGTGGAGATAGGCCCCAAGTCCGGCAAGGTGGGCTATCTGCGCCCGGAGACAGCTCAGTCCATCTTCGTCAACTTCCCTCTGTTGTTCCGGCAGAACGGCTCCAAGCTCCCCTTCGGAGTGGTTCAGGTCGGAAAGGGCTTTAGGAACGAGATCGCGCCCCGCTCCGGACTCATCCGGCAGAGGGAGTTCAACATGCTCGAAGTGGAGATGTTCGTCAATCCCAACGACAAGAGCCACCCCCTCTACGAGCGGATCAAGGGACTCAACTTCAATTTGGCGTCGAAGCAGCTGCAGAGGACCGACAACGTCGACATGCCCTTCGAACAGGTCACCATGGAGTCCGCGGTGGAGAGCGGTATGGTCTCCAGCAAGATGATGGCCGTACTAATCTACGAGATGGCGGCGAACCTGCAGAGGATAGGCGTCGACACCCGCAGGCTCCGCTTCCGCCAGCACATGGACGACGAGATGGCCCACTACGCCACTGACTGTTGGGACGCCGAAGCGTTCCTCGACGGCATCGGATGGCTGGAGATTGCGGGAATAGCGGACCGTGGCTCCTACGACCTCGAGTGCCACTCCAAGGCCTCCGGCAAGGACCTGAGCGTCATGGTGCAGACCGGCGAGATAGCCGGGAAGGTGCTTCCGCATGTCCTGGAGCCGTCGCACGGCATCGACCGGATACTCTTCACGGTCATCGCCCACAACTTCACCAAGACCTCCGCCGGCATCGTGGTCGACCTACCCGTCCGCATGGCGCCCTTCCCGTTGGCCCTCCTGCCGGAATCGTCCGGGGAGAAGACCAAGTGGACCACCGACGATCTGGACCTGCGGTTCCGCACCGCCGGCATCAAGGCCATGGTCGAGAAGAACGGCAAGCTGGAGAAGCGCATGGCCAAGATGCGCGAGATGGGTACCAAGGTCTTCATCTCCATCACCGAGGAGGATGCGACCGACGGAAACGTGGTCCTCTCCGACGGGACGGATTCGCTACTGATACCATTGGTGGCAGCGGTGCCGATTGTGCAGAGCCTCATCAACGGGGCGTCCCTGGCCAAGTGGGTCGAGGACGTCAAGGCGCTACATGAGCAGAGGGAGGCACAATGAACCTGCTGAACGAGCCGCAGAAGCCCTGCTTTCTTGTCTTCGAAGGCATCGACGGCAGCGGTAAGTCTCTTCTGTCAAGAATGGTTCACGGCGAACTCGGTCGCCTGGGTTACGATTCCGTATGGACCTGCGAACCTTCCGACAAGGCTCGGGCTAAGATACGGGAAGCCAATTCCGAGTGGGACGTACTGTTCGCCTTCTTACAGGATAGGGCGGAGCACAAGGAAAGGATCCAGGCGTGGATGGCGGAGGGCAAGGTCGTGGTATGTGACCGCTACATCCCCTCCACCTACGCATACCAAGGTCCTCGGCTGGAGAAGATGATTCCCAACGCCTACGACTGGCTCATGCGTATCAACGGACCCATCTCCGTCCCGGTCAACCGCTACTACTTCCTCGACGTGGACACCAAGATCGCCATGGAGAGGCTCGACAAGCGGAAGGAGAAGGAATCCTTCGAGACGCTGACGCAGATGACCCAAGCAGGTGAGCAGTACCGCAAGATGGCCACCAACCAGGGATGGGTCACGGTCAACGCCGAGCAAACCGTAACGCAGGTCTTCGAGCAGATCATGGCCGACGTCCGGGGGCTGGTACTATGAAACCACGCACCGAGAAGCCGAAGAAGACGAGAGGACCGGCCGCGAACAAGAAGAAGCTGGACGAGATCATGTCCAAGGTCAACATGCCCAACAAGCCGGCGGTCAAGCAGCTACCGGTCGCTGACGTAGGAGCAGAAATCATCCAAGGCTACATGACGACCCGAGAGGGTACCAACTTGAAGTCCGCTCCGGACGCGAATTGCTTCACCATCTGCGAAGGCATCACGCACCACGGGCCAGGAACCGCCGTCCAGACCCACAACGCCGGCTACGCCAAGGCATACTCCACCGACGAGATACCGCACGACCTCATCCCCGCCAACCAGGGCGACATCGACCGCGTCCGCAAGGAGATCGGCGAACTGCGGAAGTACGTCAAGGACCTGGAGACCAAGTGCGAAGGCGGTAAGTGCGACTGTGGCCGGAAGAAGGTCCGCATGGCCGTCAAGACGAGAGTAGGCGTGGTCGAGCTGGTCTACTGCCCCGATTGCGTGTCCGACCCGCTGCAGGTGTTCGGATGAAGCCGGACGTACCCTGCGAGACCTGCGGTGGAACGGTTCGAATGAAAATTGTCGTACGGTATGACGGCAACATCTTCGACTCCCGCGCCTACAACGAATGTCAGAAGTGTGGGGTCATGGAGGAGGACAAGGATGTCATCGTACAGATTAGTCATTTTTGACCTGGACGGAACGCTCACGCAGGAGCAGAACGTCTTCACCCGACTGATAGGCGGATTCGATATCGACATCAAGACCTTCGACAAGGAATGGAGAGAAGGCCGGCTCTCCGACCACGCATGGGGCATCCAGATCATGAGGGCATTGGCCGACAAGGGCGCAACGTGCAACGAGATACGCGAAGTGCTCGAGGAGATCCCGCACATCGAAGGCATCGGCGAGACGGTGCAGGCGCTCCGCAAGCAAGGCATCCGCTCGGTCATCCTCACCGCCGGCATCGACGACCTGGCCGGGATGATGATAATGAAGTACGGCTTCGACAAGGCCATCGCCAACCAGACCTTCTACGGACCCAAGGGCAACCTGCTTCCCAACTACCGGTGTCGCGTTCCGTTGTTCGGCAAGGCGGAAAGCGCAGAAAAGTACATCTGGAGCTGGTACGGCATCACGCCGGCCGAGACGGTCATGGTGGGCGACGCCTTCGTGGACACGCCGGTCATGCTCAAGGCCGGCAAGTCCATCGGCATCAATCCCAAGGACGTCTGCGTGACCGAGGTAGCGGAGCACATCCTCCACACCAACGACCTGCGGGACATCCTGCCGTACATCGTCTGAACGGGCATAAGGCCCACCTTTATAACCTGGAATCCGGCGGGATGCTTCCAGGTTAGCCCATGGCCGACAACATGAAGTACCGCGCTGGCTGGCGCATCGACCGCTTCAAGGACGAAGACGGTTCCATTGCTAAGAGGCTCCAGGCTGGAGAATCCCTCGACAAGATTTTGAAGGAACAAGCGGGAAGCCACCTGGGTACCGACCGCATCGACGGCAACCTGGCGCTCAACGAGGGGATTCAGCACATGATTGACCTCATCTGTGGACTGAACGGCGCGTCTGTCCTATGGAACGAAGCCAACGCTCACATCGGCGTCGGGGACTCGGGAGTGGATGTCACCGCCGATCAGACCGGGCTCCAAGCGGTCACCAACTACCTCTACAAGGCCATGGACACAGGCTACCCGTCCAGGGCGGGGCAGATCGCAGAATGGAGAGCCACCTACGGACCGACCGAGGCCAACTACACCTGGAACGAGTACACCGTCGCCAACGGTTCCACCGGCACCGGCAAAAACCTCAACCGTCGGGTCGAGAACAAGGGCACCAAGGTCCTCGGCGAGACCTGGACACTGGCCCTGCAGATGCTCTGGAGCTGAGCATAGATGGCCGTCGACCCCTATGTCAAGCAGGCGTGGCCCCACCTTTCGTTGGCCACCGAAGTCAAGATGGAGCACCTCGAGACGCAGTTTGACAAGGCGGTCGAGTACGTCAACCAGGTTGGAGTCAAGGACGCCAAGTTCGAGCATGTCCAAGATGCTGCGGCGGAGACCTGGACCATCACCCACAACCTCGCCAAGTATCCATCCGTGGCTGTGGTCAACAGCGCCAAGGACGTGGTCTACGGCGACGTGACCTACCTGACCGAGAACAGCCTGCAGATCGTCTTCATCGGCTCCTTCGCAGGGAGAGCCTATCTCAACTAGGAGGACTGAACAATGGCAGTACCGTACCTCAACAACATCGACCTCAACAAGAACGAGCTCCAGAACGCCAGGGCGCACAACCTATCGTCCGCACCCTCCACGCCCGGACTAGGACAGTATTACTTCCACACCACCGACAAGTGCTTGTACGTTTGCACCGTGGCCGGCACCACATGGGTCAAGGTTCCCATGTCCAGCGACGACATCATTGCCGCCATCAACGCGGCAGCGACGTCCAAGATCAACACGGCCAACCTCACCACCGGCACCGGAGCCACCGACGTCGCATTGGGCAACCACTCCCACGCCGCCCCGGTCCCGGCCGCGCACAACCTGGTCGACACCACCAACCATCCGGTGACGGGCCTCACCGCAGGGCACATCTTGAAGGCTCTGACCGCCACCACCTACGGATTCGCCGCCCACGGCCTGACCGCGGGAGATGTCGGTGCGTCCGCCTCCGGACACAGCCATACCCACGACGCCCTTACGGGCCAGGACACCGGCACATACAGACATCTGACATCCACTCAGGTAACTGACCTGACGGACACCGGCGACTGTACCCTGCACTACCACGCCACCGACCGCGCCATGGCCAACGCCACTGGACAGCTGGCCGTCGCCAATGGCGGTACTGGCACCACGACTGCGCAGCTAGCCATCAACGCATTGGCTGGAGCGGTCACGGCCGGATACTTCCTGCGGGGCAACGCGACCAACGTGGTCATGGCTGCTATCCAGGCAGGCGACGTACCGACGCTCAATCAGAGCACTTCCGGTACCGCCGCCAACGTCACCGGGACCGTGGCCATCGCCAACGGAGGAACCGGACAGATCACCGCACAGCTGGCCATCAACGCCCTGGCTGGAGCAGTAACCTCGGGATCCGTGCTCCGCGGCAACGGCACCAACATCCTGCTGGCCGCGATACAGGCATCCGACGTCCCCACCCTCAATCAGAACACCACCGGCACGGCTGCTTCGTGTACGGGCAACGCCGCCAACGTCACTGGCGTAGTCGTGGTCGCCAATGGCGGATCGGGACTGGCCACGGTCGCCGCCAACTCCTACCTCAAGGGCAATGGAACGGGCAACCTGGTACCGAGGACCTACGCCGAAGTGCTATCCGACATCGGAGCCTCGGGAACCGGTCACGGACACACGCACGACGCGCTGACCGGACAGGACACCGGGACGTATCGTCACCTCAGCTCTACCCAGGTCACCGACCTGACCGATGCGGGGGAATCGACGCTCCACTACCATGCGGCTGACAGAGACATGGCCAACGCATCCGGCCATCTCCATGTCGCCAACGGCGGTACCGGTCTGACGACCATCGCCGCCAACAGCTACCTCAAGGGTAACGGTACCAGCGACATGGTACCGCGCACCTACGCCGAAGTGCTGAGCGACATAGGAGCGGCCGCGTCCGGTCACAACCACTCCGGGACGTACGCCACGGTCATCCACAACCTCATCGACACGACCAACCACCCGGTCACCGGATTGACGGCTGGACACTACCTCAAGGCGCTCTCCGCCACGACCTACGGATTCGCGGCCATCGCCAACACCGAGGTCAGTGGACTAGGCACGGCTTCCACCAAGAACACCGGTACCGCGTCCGGAGACATCCCGCTGCTGACCACCGGCGGTCTGCTGCCGGCCTCCATGATGCCGCCCATCGCCATCGGTGAGCCGTTCATCGTGGCCACCGAAGCTGCCATGCTGCTGTTGACGGCGCAGAGAGGAGATGTCGCTCTCAGGTCCGATAACGGATTGGCCTACATGCTCTCCACCGAATCCCCGTCTACCATCGGGGACTGGAAGCAGATGACGGCTGCGGCCGCGGTAGCATCCGTCGCTGGCAAGACAGGCATCGTCACCCTGGCCAAGGGAGATGTCGGTCTGGGCAACGTGGACAACGAGAGCAAGGCTACCATCCTGGCCAACTCTACCCTGACCGGAACCGTGACCATCCCCATCGTCGCTGACGGGGAGACGACGGCATCCACCAAGGCGGCTGCTTGCGGCTACGTCGAGACAGCCATCGCCGACAGGATGAGACGGTACGCCACGGACTTCGGTGACGCAGCTGCTCTGTTCTATGTCATCACCCACAACCTTAACACCAAGGACTGTTCGGTGACCATCAGGGACAACAACTCCCCGTATGCGGTCCATGTGTCCGATATCGAGTTCACGTCGGTCAACACCATCACCATCCGGGTGACGGAAGCACCGGCCGCAGCTAGGTACCGCGTCATCGTCATCGGGTGATGAGATGAAGAACCTGAGCGGGATGGAGTTGGTCGCAGGAGCGCAGGTGGACGGAGTAGACATCTCGGCCCATGACGCCGAAGTCACCACCAAACATCTTCCCACCCAGGCAGCAGCCGCCGGCAAACTCCTTACTTCCAACGGCTCGGTCGCCTCATGGCTGGCGCCAAGGGAGAGCATCTACCTCTCCGCCGGAGGAGCCATCCCGTCCATCGTCGCTTGCTCCGCACCGGCAAGTTTCCAGGTCGGAGCGACCAACAAGGTCAGTATGTACGGCCTTGGATTCGCTACCTCTCCCGATCAGTTCGCGGATTGGTCCTTCCCCATGCCCAACAATTGGGACGGCGGGACAGTGACGGCGCAGTTCTACTGGACAGCGGCGGCCGGTACCGTCTCCGGTACGACCATCTTCAAACTGGCGGCTCGGGTCTTCCCCGACTCGGATTCCCTCGACCAAGCGATGGGCACGGCGGTAGGAGCGACGGACACCATCCTCGCCCTCGACGACCTGCACAAGTCTCCGGAGACGACAGCCATCACCGTAGCCGGCACCGCTCCAGCTGGCGGGGACTGGATCGTCTTCCGCGTCCAGAGAGACACCGGAAACGACACCTTCGCTGGCGTCGCACAACTGCTAGGAGTCAAGGTCTTCTACGGCACCGATTCCATGACGGAGTGAGCAGATGACGGTTCCAACGGCACCAACGACGACCGTAGCCACATACGGCTTTCAGCAGTGTACGCTCACGCTTGGATGGAATCTAGTAACTGCCAGCCCAGCGGTAACTGGTTATAGGGTGTACTTTGGAACCACCAGCGATTGTCCTACATTTCACGAGCTCACTGCCTCAACCACAACTGTGGCCACCATAGATGCTGCGCATCTTACGCCTGCCACGCTGTATTACATTACTGTCACCGCGGTCAATGCCGATGGAGAGAGTGCCAAAGGAACGGCAAGGTCCTACATAGTGAGAAATCTGCCCAACCCCGCTACCAACTGTTCGGTGGAGGCTGGCTCTTCTCAGGCCACAGTGTCTTGGACGGCAGCAACGCTGGCCTCTGGATCGTATGAGGTCAAGGGTGCGGCGGTCTACTATGGAACTACCTCTGCTTGTTCGACCCTATTTTCCGTGGTTCAACCGTCTACCACCGTCACCAAGGTGGTAACTGGACTAACTCCGGGGACCCTATATTACTTCGGAGTCCGGGGCTACAATGACTACACCAGCACTAACCTGTCCAACGTAGTCAGTTGTACGCCATTCACCCTTCCTAGCGCATCGACTGTTAGTGGAATGACCGCTGGAAATACAGTGGTTGATTTCAATTTCTCGACGCCAGCAAGCAACGGTGGTTCGGCCATCACGCAGTACAACATCTACTGCGATACTAACGCGACTCCGACGACTCAAGTAGGAACCGGGTATACCTCGTATGGTACCCACTGGCAAGTCACTGGTAGGACGAACGGGACTACTTATTACGTCGCGGTCAAAGCAGTCAATGCGGCAGGCGTTGGACCCATATCGAATGTGGTTTCGGTTGTTCCATTGGGGCCACCTGCTGCACCCACCATTGGCACCGCGACCCGCGCTGCCACACAGGTCACCATCACCTGGACTGCGCCGGCCAACAATGGCGGTTCTGCAATAACGGGGTACAAGGTGTACTATGGCACCACCACGACCCCATCGACGCTGTTCACCACCACGGGCGTCGTCCTGACCAGCACCGTTACGGGTCTGACCAATGGTACGCTGTACTACTTCGCTGTCAAGGCAGTGAACGCGCTTGGAGACAGTGCCATATCGGGCAACTGTTCGGGCACTCCCGCTACATATCCCGATGATAGGTCGTTCGTGTCCATCACCCCGGGAAATGGGCAACTGACGTACGACTGGACGGACAACGGCAATGGTGGGTCGGCCATAACCGGGCACACGGTGTACTACTGTCTCGCACCGGGTGGCCCTGGTTGGAAACCAACTATTGTCTACGGCACCACCGCGGCTGGAACGACCATCGTGACCATGACAGGTCTGACCAACGGGCAGATCTACTACGTCAATGTCGCCCCCTACAATGCCGTTGGCGAATGGCCCTTCATGACTGGAGGGGACTCCACCACTCCAGTCGGCCCACCCACAGTTCCTCTCACTCCCGCGTGTACCCCAGGCAATGTCAACAACGCGCTCACCTGGGCCACGCCGAGCAGCAACAATGGTTCGGCCATCACGGGGTACAAGGTCTACACCTGTGCCACCAGTGGGGGCACCTACACTCTGTTGCATACCCTCGGAGTGGTACTGTCCGATAGCCACACCAGCCTTACCAATGGCACGGCCTACTTCTACAAAATAAGTGCCATCAACGCCGTGGGTGAGAGCGCCCAGACGGCCTATGTGACGGGCACTCCTTTCACGGTCCCGGGCGCTCCGGCCACCCGTAGTGCGGCCTCTGGTAGTGACTCCCACGTGGATGTCTCGTGGACCGCACCGTCCTCCAACGGAGGCAGTGCGATCACGGGGTACAAGGTCTATAATGCTCCCTCGTCTGGCGGCACCTATTCACTCCTCCATACCCTCGGGGTGGTGCTGACTGACGCACATACCGGCCTAACCAATGGGACCACGTACTATTACAAGGTCTCCGCAGTGAACGCTGCTGGAGAAGGGGCGCAGACGGCCTACGTCAGTGCCACTCCCTATACCGTCCCGGGCACCGTGCCTAGTGTGGCTGCTACCGCGGGCGTTGAGTCGGCCACGGTGACCTGGAACGCCCCATCCAGTGATGGTGGGGCGACCATCGGCGCGTACATCATCTACTTCGGGACCACCAGTACGCCCACCACCGTCTATGATACGGTGTCCCCATCGCCGCGGTCCTGCCTGGTCACGGGGCTCACGGGCGGAACGCTGTACTACTTCCGCATGAAGGCTACCAACGGTGCGGGTAACAGCGCGTCCTACTCGACCGCGGCCTCTTGCACACCCACGGTGCCCGTGACCGGGGCCAACCGGTCGCCCACATGTGGGATCATGTTCAGCAACGGCATAGGCATCTAAGGAGGAAAGAAAATGGTATCAATCGACATGTTCAGTGAGATGGCCGCGATGGAGATAGTATCCATCCAGGTGACGGGAACGACATCCATGGAAATGACCATGGAGAACGGCTGCGTACTGACGTTCAGTGGCGTCAAGCTCTACTCCAGAGACGAGTGGGCGGCATATCTGCAGGCCGATCTCGACGCATTGAAGGCCCACCAAGCCAACGCCCTGACCGCAGCCACGGACGCCGAGGGACGCATTGCGGCCGCGGAAGCATGGCTCAACGGATTCAAGGCAGCGTTCTTGCCCGAAGTCGTGGAACCGATCATCGAGGAGCCTGTGGTCGAAGAACCACCCATCGAGGAACCGCTACCACCGGTTGAGGAAGTGCCCGTAGAACCGGTGGCCGAGGAGCCTGTCCTACCAGCGGAGGAACCGCCGGCTGAACCGGAGGCCTGAGCATGGAGAAGGGAACGAGGAACATTCTCATCATGCTTATCTCCTCCCTGACCGTCATGGTGACGGCCATCGTCGCCCTGGTGACCTGAGATGGGCAAGGACGCCAACATCGGTATCTTCCGCGTCGGGGAAGCCCTCATCGGCCACACCACATCGAGCGACGCCATGGAGAGCCGTGACCTGGTGTCCCCGGCCTTCAAGGGCTTGCTGCTGCAGGAGATCATCGAGGCCTACGACATACCGCTACGCTCCAAGACCGAGCTCATCCGTGAGGTCATGTTCTCGGAGGAGTTCAGCTACTACCACAAGACCAAGATAGCGGCGGACGGATTCTATCTGCTTGACACGTTGCTGGCGGACAAGGCCCGGACGACGTCGACGGATTCTATCTACGGCGCAGAGTCCCTGCCGGTGCACAAGGTCAAGTTCACGGCCGATGGCGGAATGATCGACGAGGAGGTCTACGCCATGAAGGGAGCGTTCATCCGGGACGTACTCGACGCCCAGGACGGCTTGGTGCGGGACATGACCACCTTCGTGCGGGACGAGGCCGCGGCCATGGACTTCGTCAAGATGACCCGCATCGTGCTCATGCTCGACGTTGCGAGAGCTGCCGACCGGTTCCTGGCCGGCAAAGCCATCACCATGGTCGACGAAGCCAACCTGGACGACATCCACCTACTGGCCAAGGAAGCCATCGTCCAAGAGGTCATGTACCACCTGGAAACGCAGGTCATGGGCAAGCTCAACCTCGCCCAGGACGGCATGGGTCACACCGACAAGAGCCTAGCCGATGTGAATACGACGGTACGAGAATACGTTGGCCTGTGGGAGGTACCGCTAGTCGACAAGGTCCTGCAGGTGGCCGAACAGACGCTCGGTACCGACAACACCCTGACCTTCAAGACCATGTTCGAGATCGACGCCCTCGCCGGCATCGACGCCAATGTCTTCTTCAAGCTGAAAATGACAGCCGAGGAGATGGACATGGTGGACGGATTCGAGATACCTTTCCGAACCATCGTGGTGGCCGAGAGCGGAGCCGGCGACGTGGAGATCCGCCGGGGAGCGCCCTTCGCCATCGTGCAGGACGAGATGGAAGGAGCCGACACTCCAAAGGTTGATAAGTGGCTGGACGTCGGGGACGCTTTGATAGCACTCGAGCTGCCGATAGGCGCAAGAGCACTCGACCTGGTGAAGACGTCTTTCAGAGATGTACCCATCATAGTCCCGTTCCTGCTCCATCTACCCCTCAATGCGCCACTGTACGCTACGGAAGCAGTAGAAGCCCATCATTCTACGTCCGACAAGCTAGATGCGTCCTGGCCCGCCCCAGACACCATAGCAGCGAAGTACATCATAGACGAGGTTTGAACATGACGACCAAGCACGATACCACCATGATCGCCGGCGACGACAAGATACACGACGTCATGGTCACCAAGGAGGACGGGGATGAAAAGAGCCTAGTGGACGCCCACATCATCTACCAGGTGCGGAAGGGCTACGAGCCGACCAGCCTACCCATCATCACCAAGACCAACGAAACGGGCGGTGGCATCATCGTGACCAACCCGGCGCTCGGACTGTTCGAGATCCGCCTCGAGCCGGCCGACTCCGCCCTGTTGACAGGATTGTACTTCCAAGAGTGCGAAGTGACGGACGGCGATGGAGAGGTCGGCACGGTCTTCTCCGGCAAGATAAACTTCGGCAAGAAGCTCATCAAGAGGGTGGTGCCAGCACCCTAGCCGGAACCTTTAATCACTCATACTCCATACTCTAATTTAGCATCTAATCCAAGCAGAAAGATAGCGACGCAAAGCCATACAGGGACGAAAGCCCACGCACCCTAACGGGTCAAGCGGTGACGAAACCTAACGGCGACGAAAGCTACAAGATCGCGCGGATGGTGCGAGTCGCATACGGCTAGGAAAACAGTCAGTCCACGCGAGGGACTCCGGGCTCATACCTAAGAACCTCCAAGGCAAATCTTCCTAGTCGGTGCAAGGGAGGAGCGTTCCGTTGCTGTTCCGCTCCTCCCGACTCCGGTCGGTCACGTCTCACGACTGGCCGGAGTCAGTTAGACTTCTCGGAATACACATACTTATATACCTCTACTCCATTTCCCAATCATAAACACATTAATACACATACAAAAGGTGAGACAATAAGCGACACAGAGAGCAAGACGGAAATGCTGTTCCGGTTCCGAAGCACCGAGAACGAAGACAAGTACCTGAGAATCACCCGGATGGGCGGCATGGAAACTGTCGACGCCGAGATCGTCAAAGCGGTCTTCGAGTTCGCCCATGACCACGGCCTGGCCTTCGCGGACGCCATGAGCGCCCTGGAGTGCAGGGACTATAACTGCAAGCTGATTGACATACCCAGAGCGGACGTCATCCTCGATTGGGAGGACTGAGCATGGCTAACGTCGGAGTAGATTGGAAGCCAATGCTGTTCCCCAACGAGAGTATCAAGGCCGAGGAGATCCGCTATCCGGTGCGCTGTTCCAAGAAGATGGACGGCATCCGGGGCATATTCAGAGGTGGCAAGCTCCTTTCTCGGAGCCTCAAGCCCCTGCCGAACCACGACCTGCAGGACGGCAAACTAGGAGCGTACCTGCGGGCCATATCCAACAAGTACGGAGTGACGTTGGACGGTGAGTTCTACTCGGACGAGGTCGACTTCAATGCGATTTCGTCCCTCATCATGTCGCACGACAAGGTCATGCCGGAGCACTTGAAGTATGTCTGCTTCGACTGTATCCAGGGCGACGATGTGGACATGCCCATGATGAAGAGGCATGAGCTGGCGCTGTTCATCAAGGCGCAGATACCAGCGCACATACACTTCGAGGTCATCGAGAAGGTGCAGATCAACTCCGCGGCCGACCTCAAGGCCATGTACCTCAGAGTGCTGGAAGAAGGGTTCGAAGGCCTCATCGTCCAGAGCGAGAACGGACGCTACAAGCCCGGAAGGTGGACCATCAAAGAGGCGTGTGGCTTCAAGTTCAAGCCGTACAACGACTACGACGCCCAGGTCACCGGCATCGTGCAGGCGACCGTCGTGGACCCGACCGTGGCAACGACTACCAACGAGCTCGGACGTACCGTTACCTCCAAGAAGAAGGGCGACAGAATCCCCATTCCCATGGCCTGCAGCGTGATGGTCGACTACAAGGGAGCGGACGGCATCGTTCGCAAGCAGAAGGTATCCCTCTCGGTCTCCGACGAAGAGGCCAGGGAGATATGGACCAACCAGGCCAAGTACATCGGTCGGTGGATCCAGTACAAGGGGATGGAAGTAGGCGCGAAGGATGTGCCGAGACACCCGACCTCCGTCTGCTGGAGACCCGATTTGGACGGACCGGTGAAGGCATGATGTTCCTGCTCAAGGCAAGCGTCTGTGTCGAGCTGGACGACGAAGCCATCAAGGGCAAGACTCCCGAGGAGATCGTGCAGATGGTCAAGGACGACTTCTGCGACGAGACCTATGTGTGGCAGCGGGACTTCATAGTCGAGGAGATGGTACAATGAGCGCCGAGTACGCCAACCTGTGGGACGACATCAAGCACAACAAATCCTTCGAGGAGCTGTTCGAGCTGCTGCAAGCCTACGACGAGTACATCATCGACTACATGGACACGCACGGAGAATGTGCGGACGGCTGTACGCCGGCCTGCTTCAACAAGTTCCTGGACAACGACTTCCCCGGATTCGTCAAGACATGGCACCTGGTCGAGAAGGATGGCTGCGGATGCATCTCCGTGGACGCCCGGAACGAGGACGAAGTGATGGATTGGGCCAAGGAGAACCTGGCCAACCCGAGAGCATGGCGCGTGGAGGCACCCTAATGGGCGAATATGACAACCTAGTGATCCGTTCGTGCCCCATCCGGCCGTGCACCGGGACGGCCTGCCGGCACCATGACAAGTGCGAAGCGAAGAAGGACAGGAAGTGAACTGATGAGCAACATGACAGACCTAGTGGATAAGACGTTGACCGACATAGGCGACGAGTTAGACCTGCTGTACAAGGCGTTCGATGACATCCAAGGGATGCTGCCGGACAAGGACGACAAGATCGACCCGGAAGACGCCGAGTCTATCGCCCTCTACATGGGCAAGGCGATGAACGGCAAGAAGGAGGCGCTCAAGGCCATGGCCTACATGGAGAAGCACAAGCTCTGCTAGGCCAGCGTAGGAGACGCAATCCAAACCCTTTAATACTTCTAATCTTATGTCCCATTAAACACATTAACATACACATACACAAGAGCTGAGACAAATGGGACAAGACATAGCGTACACCTGCATGATGCACGGACACATAACCGGAAAGGCCAAGAACCACCAGGTTGCCGTGGAGAGACTCAGGCAAATGATAGCCGGTGATGGTTTCGGTTCGGTCATCGAGACCAAGAAGGACGACCAATACCACATCACCAATTTTGTCATCTACCTCCCGAACGAGGACTACACGGAGGACTACAAGACCATCATCCGGACGATGTACGTCTTCAAGGAGATCAGTGACTACGCCTGGGACCTGGACTCCTACGATGAGGACGACGTCAAGGAGCACGACGAGGTAGCGGACCTGAAAGACGACCAATTCGAGATCCTGGTCGAAGAGGTATCCAACGCCATCGTGAAAGACAAGGGGCAGGCCGAGACACCGGCCGAGATGTGGAGCGTCTATGTGCCGAACAAGTCCGTCAAGGAGTTCCTGGAAGAGACAAACTTCACCGACGACGAATCGGGCGTCGAGGTCCATGTCAAGAAGCTGGCCACCATCTTCTGCGGTAGGAGAGGCCTTCCCGCCGGACTAGCCGAATCCCTGCAGGCGCACATCAACGAACAGGTCGTGGCCTGATGCAGAACATCCAAGGAGGAACGCTCATGCCGTTGCCCAACTACTCGGACGACGACGCTTTCCTGTACGCTAGGGGAGCCGAGGAATTGGCGATGGACCTGGCTGGTCAGCACCTAGCGGGACTGGCCGTGCCGATGGAGGAGAGCCCCATGTCCATGTGGCGCCGGATGCAGTTCGAGAGGGCGCGCTACTACACCAGGCAGGTCATCCTCGGCCTGGAGCAGATGCGGCAGGACGCTATCCTAACCAGCATCCAGAACACGGTGAACAGCCTAGCCCAAGGGATGGCGTCGCTTGAGGAGTGTGCCTGAATGGGAGAACGGGCAGGCGTCCGCTTCGTCAACGAGAACGCGGCCAAGAACCGGTTCGACCCGAGGGAGACGCCCATCATCATCGACCACGAAGGGAACACCGAGTTCCACGACATGGCTAGGCAGTACGCGGCCGAGCGGTCGCACCGTATCCCGGACGAGCACCACGCAACGGTGGGCTTCATCGTGTGGCTCCATGAGCGGGGCTACGACACGGTGAACGTCTACATGGTCTGCGACGAGATCTTCGGGGACGACTCCGACCACGGAACCATCGAAGTGGTGGTCTGAATGGTCCGAGAGAAGTACGAGGACGTGGTCCTATGAAGAACGAGTCCTGCGAAGGCTGTCCCAGAGCCGAAGAGACGGAGGAAGGCTACGAGTGCAAGGTGGACTGGGGCACCGACCGCACGTTGCTCCAATCGAAGTACATCCGCCGGGATTGCGACAAGACGAAGGCAAGGAACCGGGCGGTACTATGAACGACGAGGAGTTCAAGGCCATGCGGGAGCTGGACATCAGAGAGGTCCGCACCGTCCAGAACGTCTACGTCGCAGCTGACGGACTGAGCGTCATGGTCGACTACGGCAAGGAGATGATCCTCTTCACGCCGTTCGGGACGAGCCGGCGCAACCATGAGTGCCAGGAGTTCCGGGACGAGGCGAAACGCAAAGGCTTCGTCCGGGCGCTGGTGCCGGAATACACCCCTTCAAATACTCCCATCACATCTCAAACACATTAACACATATACAAAGGTGAGACAAAATGGAAATTGTGGAAAGAGAGTATGTCCAACCGGGGGAGCTCAAGTTCTGTCCCAAATGCGGTGGCAGCAAAGTGAGCTGTGGCCCATGGCAGACCATGAACACCGTGTACGATCCGGTGGCCCTGGACTGTGCGGACTGTGGAGCGAGACTTATCATCGAGGACCAACCGCCCGAGTGTAGGCTGTGCGGACAGACCATGTTCGATTGTGGAGAGGAAAGACTAGGAGCGGACCTGGGCATCTGCGAGGACTGTTTCGACGCTACGCAAGGCACCGGCCTACCAAGTCCGGTGGGACCATGAAGGTCAACATCCGGGACATCGAGGAGCACAACATCACCTGTTGCGCGGACTACTCCATCGACCAGGACAACGTCGTGCAGTACGACAAGATGTCCGAGTTCGGCGACATCGAGCTGTGGTCGGAGTTCGTGAACGAAGCCCATCCGTTGAAGATCGACGACACCATGGGCAAGGGCGACATGGTCATCATGGTCAAGAGATTCTGCATGTGCGGAATGATGTACACCGAGACGGTCAAGACCTGCAAGTGCGGACAGAAGACGGTGAGAGGATGACCAAACCGAACTATCAGACCGAGTACCTGAGCGAGTGCGCCAGGGAGGTCTTCCCCGACACCCTGGTCGCAGCCAGCTACTACAAGCCGTCCGTCTTCCAGGTCAACGCCTCCATCAACGAGGTCGTCGTGCTGCTGCAGATCCCGGACTACATGGACGGAGCCCCGCACGAACAGACCTACAACCTGCTGGAGATGGTCAAGAACCACTTCCTGGACACCGGCAGCATGACCGAGCATCCACTGTGGCAGATGGAGGGATACTTCGCATCGCCCGGATTCCGTGAGCGTTGCGTTCCCGTCAGCATCGGGCGCATCCACGGCTGGAGCGGCCATCAGATGGGCAAGCACAAGGACCTGGACCGCAGCATCAAGCGGTTGGTGGAGGCAGGCTACCTCAAGGAGACCGATCACTACGGAGTAGCGGCCGCCTGGTTGAAGAAATCCAGTCGTTCCTTCTGCGCCAAGACGGACATCCTGATGAAGACCATCCGGGTATCCGCCATCCTGGACACGGCCATGGCCCCTGACTTCGTGCTGGACTATGTGATGTACCATGAGATGCTACACGCCAAGTTCGGCCTCAAGAAGCTGTACGATCAGCATGACGATGAATTTGTTCGCGAGGAGCACAGGTTCGAGAATTGGGTGGACGCCGAGCGATGGCTCACCGCCCTGACCTGCAGAGAGAACGGAGAGGACCCACGCCATATCGTGGAGACACTGAGAAGGAGAGAACGGCAATGAGCAACCGAGACGAGACGACGACCATCAGCGTGAACATGAAGACCGGTGCGACGCTGGAAGATAAGCTGCACCTAGCCGAGGTCTTCGGAGAGCTAGGCGAAGTGTGCGAGGATCCGGAAGGATTCGTCGTCTACTACGAAGGCGTCCTGGAGGCCGAGGCCATCAAGAAGGTCATGGTCGGCTGGAACAGCAAGTTCACGGCCTATGCTACCGTGACCCGTCCCTGCGAAGAGGAATTGTACGACAACGAAGGGATAGTGGATTGAGAAGAATGGTGCAGACGAGCAGATTTGAACTGCTATTTCCTCCGAAGAGGGGTGATTTGCATTACACTACGTCTGCGTTGGACGCCAGGGTACATCCTCACGATATAAAGGAATCGGAAGTGGACGTATGAAAGCGGTCTGTCCGAACTGCGGGAGCGAAATCACTATCAAGGACGATGTGTGGTTGAGACCCGAGGTCAATCAGGCCATCAAGTGCTCCAAGTGTGGCAAGTACCACCCGCGGAGATCGTATAACTTAACGGGGTTGAACAGATGAGAGACGAGACAACTGTAACGGACGAAGTCAGCATCCAGGTAACTCAGGTCGAGAAACCGGTCGAGAACAGCGCATGGGAACCGTCAGTCGAGAGCGTCATGATCGAGGCTCCGGGCGACGACATGAAGACGATGATCTCGGCGCACAAGGAAGGACTAGCCTTCGTGTACATCGCCAAGGGAGCGACCGTAGAAGAGGACAAGTACATCTTCGCAGCCGGCCACAACCGCAAGGATGTACCGGAGATCCTCGCCGGATTCGTGCATTGCTATGTCAAGATGTGCGAGGCCAACGGAGTGAAGCCCCAAGATGAGATGGCATCCATCATCAAGGAGGAGCACCGCGAAGCCAACGTGACGCTCCTGGGAGCCCTGCATGAGATCGACAAGCTCAAGGCCGAGAACGCTAGGCTGCTCCACGACCTGGAGGAGAACCGCATCAAGGGATGTGAGGAAGTCTTCAACGAGGCGGAAGCGGTGGCGAAACTGTGACCAAGGTCCTGGTCAACCACCACATCCACGGCAAGGACCGGCACGACCTCTGCATCTACCTGTGTGAACGGATGCTCCGCAAGGCCGGCCACCTGTTGATGGACGGATCCTGGTGCCTCAAGAAAGGGTACATGAGCGGTGAGCCGGACATCTATGTACGCATGTACGACCAACGGAAGGACGCCTACGGCACGACCACGCCGACCTTCCAGGACTACATCATCGAGGTCGAGTCCAAGCTATCCAAGGCGAACCGGCTCAAGAAGTACGCGCAGTTCAAGGAGACGGTGAAGGGCATCGAGCTCATCATCATCAACCTGGCGGACGCACCCTGCCACCCGCACGACTTCGTGGGCATGGAGATATTCATGGGACAGTACCTCCCCTGCGTCAAGAAGCCGAAAGTGACCGATCTCATGGACGCAAGCAAGTCGGCCGGCCTGAGCGACGAAGACCTGATCGCCTACTACACGGACCTGTTCCCGAGCTGTCTAGCACCGGAAGCGCAGCCAGCGTAGGTGAAGAGTCCCAAACCCTTTAATAGTCCAACCGCCATGACTTGTCAAACACATTAACATATACATATACAAGAGAGTGAGACAAGAATGGCAACCGACGAGAGCAGATTGAGAGAAGCGTTCCTCAAGGCAAGCGAGGGAACGAGCATTACCGCCCATGCGACCTTCCAGCCCTTCAAGGAGTTCAAGACCTCCTGGAGCAAGATGGGAGATTCCGCCGAGTTCAAGGTGACGGACTACATGAGAGGAGCACCGCAGAACGTCCTCGAGGAGTTCGCCGCGCACCTAGTCCCAAGGGTCGGCGCCACCAAGTCGCACCGGGCCAAGTACACCGAGGACATCAGGACTTATCTCAAGTCGGACGACTTCGTCTCGCGCAACCGGCCGCTTTATCTTGCTAGGAGCAGGAACCTGGCCTACACCATGCGCGGACGCCACCACGACATGAGGGCAAGCTACGACAGGCTCCTCTCCTCCGGCCTCCTCCCGCACATCCCGAATACCTACATCACCTGGACGGCAAGGCCGAACAAGCAGAGGCTCGGCTACTGCTCCATGCTCATGCGGACCATCGCCATCTCCTGCGGTCTGGATCGTGCCGAGATACCGGCGTATGTCTCGGACTACGTCCTCTACCATGAGATGCTCCACATGCAGGAGGGTTTGACATTCTCCGGCAGGTACCACACCCCGGAGTTCCTGGCTAAGGAAGCATTATTCCCGAGAGCGCAGGAAGCAGAACAGTGGCTCCACCGAGCCGCCCTGCTGGAGTGAGCCCTATGTCCAAGGTAGAATTGGGAATCGAGCACACGGTCGTCATCAGCAGGACCATCACAGTCCTGGCATGTGACGACGAGGAAGCCGTCGAGAAGTCCTTCGAGATAATCGACGAGTCAAGATAGGCGTGACGCTCCTGGAGGCTATCATCGAGTTCAAGAAATACCACCCCAAGGAGGCCAAGAAATGTCAGTAGTATCGAGCCACGGACTCCAGATTGCCCTATCGAGCAACTGCAGCAACGGCGGACACATCCGCTGTAAGGTCAACGGATGCGAGTGTAAGTGCCACATGCTGGCCAAGGTGAGACAATGAGACATACCTACTATCTAGTGATCCGGCGGACGGTATCCGTCGAAGACGCAGACGAGATGACCATGCACGAAGTCGAGAACGCCGCCAAGGAAGAGTGCCTAGCGGACCTGCACAACCTGACGGTCGACGGCATCGAGATCGAAGGCAAGGAGGTGGAGTGATGTCCACCATGGTAGAGTGTTCAATCACTAGGGCGGTCAAACTGCAGGACTCCATGTGCAAGGGCAAGACCGAGGCGGAGATCCGCACGATGGCAAGATACGCCATGTGGGACGACCTGCTCCGGGACAATCCCAACCCCCACGCGGTAGAGACGGGCGAGATATGGGAAGAGGAAGATGAGGAGGTGGAGTGATGTCCGGAGGGTACACGCTATCCTACGAGAACTTCCGCGGCGAGGACGTCGTTCGCAAGGACACCAACCTAGAGCTGCTCATCGGCTTCTGCCAGGGCCACTGGCCGGGACATACCCTCAAGCACATTGAGGACAAACACGCCATGAAGTACGACGTGATGCACAAGAACAAGAAGGTCGGCCGGCTGGAGGACGACTGAAACCCTAACCTTTAAAGCATGGACTTTCACGCCCTGGTCACATGAGGTTCTTCAAACCCAAGGTAGGCGGTCAGAAGGTCGCATGTAAGAACAAGGGCTGCAAGTGCTTCGGCGCGGTCATCGCCGTCAACGAGGCCATGCTGAAAGCGGACATCATCAACGGCACGGTCGGCGTCGTGTGCCCGATCTGCAGGAAGTCGGTGCGCCTGGTCGAGTGCCACCAGGACATACATGTCCCGGCCGGCAACATCGTTCCCGCCAGGTCCGAGGAAATCGTACCGTCCCCTGTGGTGTGAGACCGTGCTGATTGCCGTCGTCGGAGCCCAGGGAACCGGCAAGACGACCTTGGCCACGGCACTAGCTAGGGACATCGGAGCGCGGCTCATCGACGAAGGCGCTCGGATATGCCCCTACCCCATCAACGACAACGGTGGGGACAAGGCGCAGGCCTGGATTCTATCCTATCAGATCGTTCAAGAGGACGAGGCTGAGTCGAAGTACCCGGTCGTCGTCTCCGACCGAGCGATCCTCGACCAGGCGGCGTATGTGGAGAGGCTCTACGAGATGGACAAGGTATCGGAGAGCTTCAAGCGGTTCTTCGAAGGCGTCTACGCCAAGAGGATGTGCAACTACGACCTGCTCCTCTATGTGCCGCCGGAGATCGAGCTAGTGGGCGACGACAAGCGCCCGGACGACAAGGCGTTCCAGATGGACATCGACGACCGCATCCGGTCTAGGCTCAACGACATCCAGGTTCCGTGGGTGACGGTAAGAGGGACGGTGGCGGAGAGGGTCGGTACCGCGAAGACGGTCATGTCCAGAGTGGTGATGAGCTAGGCGAAGCAACATATACACACATATATATATACCGCTAACACTATGTCCTGTCTAACTCTCTAAAGCAACAGAGAGCCAAGAGTGAGACAAAATGGCAAGCATGACAGGGACAATCGGAATCGGCAACACCAGCGGCTACGGAGAGGCTTTCCTCCATCCAAGCGGACTATCTTTCCGTCGCCCGGACGTCGCTAACTTCGCTTCTCTAAGTGGGAAGCAGTGTTTCGGAAAACTGTTGGACAACCCGGAGTTCACCGACATGGGGAGCTTCGAGGCCAAGATCGCCGCCATGGAAGACGTCGAAGCGATGCCGGCCTTCATCAAGAGGGAAGGACCTAGTAGCCTTCCAGAGCTGAGCCAGGATACTTTTGAGGAAGTCGCCAACAAGAAGTGGATCGTGGGCACGAAGACCGGGAATGTGTACTCCATCATGTCCGGAGCCTACAAGATCGTGCAGGACTCCGAGATTCTCGAACCGCTCAAGCCGGTCCTGGAGTCCTACGGATTCAGACCCATCGGGCGCTTCTCCAACCACAACGGACGCACGGCCGGATCCATTCTGATGGCCGACCCGAGCCTGGTCATCAATCTGCTGGACGACTACGTCGACCCGGTGATGATAGGATTCAGACCGCATAACTCGCACACCGGAGAAACGTGCTTCGGCGCGGACATCATCGGCATCAAGACGGTCTGCCTGAATTTCAACAATTGGGGCGACGTCAAGTACACCATGAGCTACGACCACACCAGGACCTTCGACAAGGTGGCCGCGGACTACACCAAGCTCATCGAGGCGTCCCTCAACATGACGACCACCATCCAGAACCGGATGCACATCGCACGGTCCAATGTCATCACCACGGCCGAGCTGGAGCCGCTGCTGTTCGGTATCGACCTACCGCCCTCGGCCATCGAAGACATCGCCGGTAACGTAGCGCACTTCGCTCCGGCCGTCAGTGAGCTCGGACTGAACGCCTTCACCCTCTACGACGCTACGACCGCGTGGGTGACCTGGAGACCCGGCAGCAACATCAACCAGCCGGCCACCATGATTCACGCCAAGAACGCGGCCAAGCTCCTCAACGCCAATCTGGACGCTCTCCTCAACGAGGGAGTCAAGAAGCGTGACCTGTACCTGGAGTCCGAGCGGCTCAAGGAACAGATGAAAGCCTCCCCGATGATGGTCGGTGCCAACGGGAGGCGCGTGTAATGGAGACGATCATCCAGGTCGGGGGCAACCCCGACAAACTGGAGACGAGACTGTTGGTCAAGTCCATCGAGGCCAAGACCTTCGAGGGACCGAACGGAGAGCCCATGCAGGCCTTCGAGGTCAACTTCGTCGGTATGCTGGACGCGCCCAACGTGGCCCTGCTGATGGGCATGGTCGACGGAGCGCAGGTCAACGTGGAGATCTTCCAACAGCGCGGTGAGAAGTAATGCTTTACAGGCTCATCAATCCGTACCACCCGGTCACCTTCGTAGCGGGAAGCGACCGAGACGCCATGCTAGTAGCCATGGTCATAGGCTCCGGCATTTTCATGGCCGCAGACGAGAAGGGCAACAAGATAGGCGGCATGGTGGACTTTATGACCACCGAGCAGAAGAACGCCGAGATGGTGAAATGGTACCCAGGCGGGATGAAGGAGTTCCAGGCAGACTTTGACAACAGACTAGAGGAGTTCGGAGACATCTTTGCATCCTTCCGAATTTGCACCATGGAGGAACGCCGCAGAGCTATGGATCGTGGAATAGAACCGACCGAAGAGATGAGAACCGGAGCATCAGACATAGGGAGGCGGGCCAAGAAAGCAGCCAGGAACCTCTACGCCAATGCGACACGGAAGATGAGGGATTAAATGCCCCGGTGCGAGAGATGCAAACTACCCACCGCCATCAAGGTAGGCAATCAGATTACCTGTAACGGCTGCGGACACATCCAGAAGGTACTGAGCAAGTGCCGGATGCTGTCCTGCTGCAAGAAGACCACCGCCGGCGTGTGGTGCGAAGACCATCAGACGAGAGTATCCAGGGAGAGAAACGCATGAACGGCGGTAAGAACCTAGAGGAGCTGAACGAAGAGAGGATCTGTCCATTGTGCGGCAAGCAATGTGGCTCTAAACGAGGCAAGGAGGGACACATGGTCGTCAAGCACGGCATCAAGAACGAGGATAGTCTAGCGGTCGTCGACAACAAGCATCCATGGGCCTGTCCCTACTGCGACCATAGGTCAAAGGACCGAGCCGGCGCCAAACGGCACATGACCAGGATGCACAACGAGATCCCGGAGAAGAAGCGTCTACCTCCGATATTCAAGGGCAAGCCCGAAGAGGAGATGGCCATCATCGCCAACGAGAAGGACGCAAGGGCCGCGCTCGGCAACGTCCAAGCCAAGGAGGTATACGTCCACAAGCAGACCGGGGCGATACGGACCAGGGCCGAGGTCGAAGCCGAATACCGTGCTGGAATAGAGGTAGTCCATGAGCTGAAACCGGTCGCATACGAAGAACCGAAACCCGAACCGAAACAGGAGGAAGACGAGATGAGAGGGATACAAAAGGGCGAGAACAGGATCAAGAAGATGGAGGCTGAGCTGCAGAAGCTCGAGGACAAGAAGTCACGGATTCTAGGCGACTTCACACTTGCCGAGGAGAGGGCCAAGCAAGCCATCGAGAAGGCCAAGGCCGACCTGGAGAGCGCGAGGCTCAAGTCGGTGGAGCTCATGGACGGCATCAACGACTCGCTGACCGAGGGACAGAAGATGATTCGCTTCGCCAAGTCCATGCTTGAGGAGATGAAGAATTGACGCCCAACGAGACGGAGATGCTCACCCTGAAATTCAGGAAACGCAACCTGGAGGAGCGCAAGTCGAGCCTGTGCCGTCAGGTCTCCGAGCTAGACGGATTCCTCAACGACATCAACAAGCGGATGCAGGAGATCCGCGAGGACGAGATGGTCAAAGAGAAGGAAGGCGTCAAGGCGTGACCGAGTTCAAGTGTCCGGAGTGCCGGATGAGCTTCAAGACGGTGAAGGGGCGAAGCGTCCACCACACCAACATCCACGTTCTCGGCACCGGCAACAAGCCCTATGCCTGCAAACACTGTGATAGGATGTACAAGAGCGTCGAGGGACTACGGAGGCACATGAGGGCTGTGCATGGTCTATTCCCTAGGGTCGGAGAGGTCGTGATATGACCTTCCTCAAGAAGCACATCTCCGGATGGGGCTACGAGTGGTGCTACCTATCGAGAGAGGGAGATCCCGAGGACAACGTCGTAGCGGTGGTCTGCTTGACGAACGGCGTCCCGCAATATGTCCGGATGTCGGAGGACATACAATTGTCCGTTGCGGAGGTTTCCGAGCTGCAGAAGGTCATGGAGACGACGGTGGCCCACGGTTCCTTCTATTGAAACCCTAGCCAACTTCAAACGCCTTAAAGCACCCCTCTCCCCGCCCCTACAAGCGATTCTAGCTAGTACCCTTACATTATCCCTCACCCACAGTCTACAATGCAATAGCGTTCGGATATTTTCAGCCTAATTGGGGCGGAGATGGCACAGGAGGAGAAGATGACGACATACATACACATATATACCCCTACTACCATGTCCAGATAATATCTTACATATACACATATACCGAGAGTGAGACAAAATGGACTTCGGACACAAGCCGGGAATCGTAATCAACGAAGAACAGGACGCAACCCTGAGAAGTGCGTCACATCTGCTCATGAACATGGCGAACGAGTACCGGCGCTACGCCGATACCGACGAGGCCCGTAGGTGCGAGGCCTGCGCCAAGCAGATCGAGACAAGAAGGAAGAGATGCAAGGTGGCCTGAATGAACCCGAAGGAAGTTCAAAGTGAGGTCTGTCGGAACTTCTCATCCTTCCTGGCCACAGTGGACAACGAAGGCAAACTGCTTAACATACCAATCAGAGGGATTTGAGATGGGACACTATCCAGTATTCTTCCCCGTCATAGCGGGGTCACCAGGCGAGGCAAGAGAGCGTGGCATGGCCTTCGTGGAATCGTACATGTCGGAGCGGGACGGCAAGCTGTTCGACTTCGACTACTACGAGGCCGAGTCGGACGACGGCATCATCGACCTGATGACACCGGAAGGCATCACCTACCTAGAGGAGCTGTGGGACGAGTATTGCTACTTCAAAGTGGAGCACATCCAGAAGATACAGAATTGGTTCGGCAACCTCACCGCGGAGAAGATCGCTGAATCTATGCGCGACGATAAGGCGGACTGGCTCTACAACGCCAACGTGCTTGGCTCCTACGACGGCCACAACGTCCGGCTGTACGACAACAACCTGAACGGCATCCAGGACGGCTCGGACTTCAAGGGACTGATCCAGGTGATAGAGAGCATGAAGAAGGAGCTGACCGGTGACGACAAAGTGTTCCTAACCAAGGTCCAGGGACACTTCTGATGGACCACGCCACCCTCATCGTCATCGGCTTCCAGACGGTCTACAAGAACGGGGACGAGGACTATGCGGGTGCGCCCTACGCCCACTTCATGACCGACATGGAGAAGAAGCTCGGCCTCAAGCACTATCACATGACCGGCATCGAGGACCAGCAGTACATCATCACCCACATCGCCCTGCGGCCGAGACGGACCAAGCGGGACATCGACGAGTTCTACGACAAGTGGGCGCCGGACCTGCTGGAGCTGACCATCCGCACCTATGATATAGGGACCACTTCTCATGTTCGAGGCGTGAGCGAGGCGGACGTAGCGGTCTGGAGCAAACGATGAGCTGTCCCAAGTGCGACGCCATCATCGACGGACTCATTGCCAGGGAGCACATCACCAGCATGTGCAACGTGCGGAGGATCAATGAACATTCGGTCTCCATCAACCCGGCCTGCGGAGACCACCACACCACCAAGAGGTACTACGACCTCATCTGTCCGGCCTGCCATGGGACGTTGGGTGAGCTCCTCGGCGCCGACCAGGTGCGGATACTGACCGACGCCTACTGTACCTATCCCACGGACAGGTGCATTAACTGCAGGAATCCGTCATAACACAGGAAATCTACATGAGGGCGTAGGGCAATTCTCATGTATGACCAATGAGAAGCGCAAATCACCTCTGCAGGTGGAGCTATCGGATTCGATGTCCCTAGCCATGGACCGGTGGGTAGAAGCGACCAAGTTCTCCAAGGCGACCACGGTTCGCATGGCCCTGATGGAATACTTCTCCACACGGATCCCCGAGCTGGCCCCCATGATGGCTAGGGAGCAGCTGCCGGCCCCGGTCGTCATCCGTGAGCTGTCCGGCTACCAACCCTGGAACCTGGAGGCGGAGCTGGAGATGATATGGCCTCCCATCCAACGAGCCAACGGCGGAGACCATGCGGCCAATCTCCTGGCCTTCGAGTCGGCGGTGCTCAAGCTCAAGGACAAGTTCGAAGCTCTCGGTCTACCGGCGACGTCAGGCCGTGCGATCCTGCTGATGATGCTCTACGGGACGGACGACGCCAAGAAGTACGCCGAGTACCTCGCCTACCCGCCAACGAGAAGAAGGGAGCAGATGCCGGAGATATTGAAGAATCCATGAGAACCTCATGTAGGGTACATGGACGCACCATGTCGGCGTACTGATATATCCATGAAAGCGATTTCCCGATGGCATGGAACCCAAAGTCCAGATGGTGGCGGAGAACTGTGCCATGGTCAAGCTCGAGGACGGAACGGAAATATCCCTGCTAGTGCAGGATGGAAAGATCGTCTTCAACAGCGTGGAAGGTGGGTATCAGACCTACCACCGGGAATACAATCCAGTCACCGGAGTCGTATCCATTCACTATAAATACCGCTAACCCATACACTAACTCATATACATATACCGAGAGTGAGACAATGGACACGAAACAGAAGATTGAGGCGTTGCAGGACGACTGGATCGCGCTGCACAAGAGAGCCTACAAGAAGATCGACTACATCGACGACCCGGTGGCCAAGTCCGCCGCGGCCACGTCGACCTGCATCGAGTGCATGAAAGTGGTCCTGACCCTGGAGCGCAACCCGGAGTACAACCCTCTGCTGGTCTATACCGCACCGGTCCCGGTCCCCCCCAAGATGGAGTTCAAAGGCGTAGCGGTTGACAGCCCCAATACCCTCTCCTCCGCCCCCAAGCCCCAAGCCCCCCTGCCACAGCCACCACAAGCTACGGCACCCGTCCCACCCAACAATCCCACCGCCCCCACCCCTCCCGCCAACAGCGTCCCTCCTAGCGACCCTCCCCGGAGCAGAGCTACCTACGATCAGGTCAAGAGGCTGCGCTTGGACTCGGCCATCAACATCGAGCTGGTCAAGGCCTTCATGAAGGAGAAGGGCTGTCCCCGCTACGAGGAGCTGACCATCGCTCAGGCCGACGAGCTGTTGAAGAAACTCAGGGCTTAGGCCCGAACCTTTCTCAAAGGTCAGGAGGGATTGTTTTAAAGCACAAGGTAGAGCCAGGGCGCTCGATTACCAATGTATTGCGAACACTGTGGCTCAAGCAAGGAGATCGCCTACGGGGGAGAGATGGAATGTTCCTCGGACGATTGCTCCTCCAAATGCCCCAATGCGGACATCGTCTACATGGAGATGCTGTGCAGGGTCGACGGACGCCCCTGCTCATGCGAAACACATGTGGATTGCGAGATGAAATCATAGAGGTTCCATGACAATCTCCGCACTTCCGCAGGTGATCATAGAAGACCTGCAGGAACGGAGAGACGAGCAAACCTACTACATCATCGAAGTGTGGCCGTGGGAAAGCGGTCAAGGCGCGTACATCACCGGCATCGACCGGGCCGGCGCATGGCATGAGTTCTACATCCTGGCCACCAAGAAGGTCAAGCTGACCTGGGACCTGGTATCCTTCTACGCGCAGATCCGGCCGGTCTCCTCCGGCAAGAATCACAAGGGGAGAAGCCTGATGGTGGTGGAGGAGATCCTCTCCGACGAGCAAGGGACCGACCTGCTACGCAGGCATGAGCGGCGCAGCTGGTGGGCTCGGCAGGGCGAAGTGCTGGAGCATTAGCGCATACCTTTAATAACCCATACCATATACATACACATAACAATATACATACACAGAGGGAACAACATGTACGACTTGAAGAAGGTATACAGCAAGGTTACACTCAACCTGAGACGCAAGGGAGCGAACATCGAGCACCTGACGCTCGACGATCTAGAGCCGGAGTTCATCAGAGTTATGAACCTCAAGAACAAGCAGACCATGGCCGAACACGCCCAGACGATGGTCAAGCTCGACTACCTCAAGGTCGTTGGCAACCTGGACGACAACACCGTCGTCTACGCCATCGGCCTGGAAGGTTAAACACCTTAAAGTCTTCTTCTGGGCAGTTAACACCGGTACGAGTCTTTTTATAAGGCCCCTGGCATGGAGGCCACTGGGACAGACCGATACTTCGCACCGGCGATTTCTCGGTAGTTGGTAGGGATACTGGCAAGGCATCCAGTGACGGAGTAACACATTCCTTCATATAGTGCCAATGCCTCTCCTTGTCAAACACATTAACAAACACATATACAACAAGACACGGAGATTCAACACAATGAGCAACGGAGACATAATCATCAACGCAGGCGAGGGAAAGTCCATCGAGATCAAGACCATCTCGCCGCAGAAGATCAGCGTGACCATCGGAACTGCTGGCATGGGTAGCGTGGAATATTCCTTCGACCCTTCTGTCCCAGGTGCGGGAGCCCATGTCGAGGCCGAGGCGTTGGCCAGGTTCGAGACGTCCCGCAAGGCGTACATCGACATCCTGACCAGGACGGGCACGTTCCCCGGAGCCAAGGTCAAGAAGGACGAGTAAGCTCACTGTGGGTCTGCGCCCACTAGGAGCTAAGGAGCCAGCCTAACGGATGCGTTCCACATTTACTCCCACCCCAATGGGAGGAGCAAACCTCTTAACCAGGAGATGGGACAATGACAACTGAGACAAACTGCGTCAAGCGTGAGGATGAGGAAGGAGCAGCCTTCGTGACTTTCAAGACGGACAAGTTCAAGGTCCGCGTCAAGGAAGAGCTGCTGATGGAGAAGGTGTGCGTAGGCGGCGATGCTGTCAGCAACCTGGTACGGCACAAGATGAGGCCGAGGAGCGCCAAGGTTCTCTTCTTCGAGGGAGAGTTCGATACCAACGTGGATCTGATTGCCAGCGCCATGCTGGGGGCCTGAGCTTATCCAGGCGGTCAGCCTATCTGACCCGAACATCAAACCCATTACCATTCTGGACGCGGTGGACCGCCAAGCCCGGACGATGAAGACCTTCACCCTCCGCACCCTGGTCAAGTCCATCGAGGACAACCACCACATCACCATGGACCAACGCTCCGCCGGTGCCGTCGTGGCACGACTGAAAGGCGTTCAGAAGATAGGCAAGCAGGATCGCAAGGTCGACGGCGTCCGCCATGTGGACATTCTCTGGGCCGTGACCGCATGACGCTGGTGGAGGGATTCCCCGCCCCTAGCGAGGACATCAGCATCCTGCACATCATCGTGGACGCCCTACCTCACCTACCGGTGGAGTTCAGCTCCAAGGACATGCAGGAGGTCATCGAGGACATGGGGATGCACCTGGAGACGAGAGTGCTCACCATGAAGCTGCAGCGCCTCTCCCAGGTCGAGAGGGTCACTTCCGGCCAGGACTGTAACATCTCCGGACGCAAGTTCTGTGATTCGCGCTGGAGGCAGAGAGCATGACGTCGGTGACCTATGAGGAGCTCATCGACACGGCCATCATCTCCGCCGGGACCAAGTACCTGACCTTCACCCATGAGGAAGTGTATCTCGCCATGGAGAAGCAGGCCGACGGAGAGCGCAGGCGGTTGGAGCATCCGTCCCCACGGAAGATACAGATGCAACTAGCCAAGCATCCCCAGACGGAACCGGTTGGCTTCCGCCTGACCCTCCGGCGCAACAAGAACAAGGTGACGGAATACGCCCTGGCACATAGAGTCCAAGAGGCAAAGCTTCATA